>Ga0163154_10000888_pt1 | contig 46542 bp, 79 predicted proteins | sample OliLakLV19MP9P1_FD_148649 | JGI IMG/M metagenome (GOLD analysis project Ga0163154, IMG submission 148649) | Freshwater microbial mat bacterial communities from Lake Vanda, McMurdo Dry Valleys, Antarctica - Oligotrophic Lake LV.19.MP9.P1 | ecosystem: Environmental > Aquatic > Freshwater > Lake >... | reverse complement strand
CTATGGCAAGGTCCGCCTCCGAAATCAAACGTGGCAGGTGTTGTTCCGAAACCAAAATATCAAAAAATTGATCCAATCATTCAAACTAAATTGAATTTTTTAGGTGATATACAGGCAGACAAAACTGGCAGCTCCCCTTTTGAACGGCTTAAAGAGCCCACTGATGGATTGAAAGGTCCCAAAACGGATGCCGCGCTGGACTGGTTTAGTAAAACCTATCAAGCCGCTGGGTTGAAAGGTCCTGCTTTGTATGATTGGATTAGTAAGGTTTATGCCGCGACTGCGCCTGCGACTGCGCCTGCGACTGCGCCTGCGACTGCGCCTGCGACTCCGGAGCCGGAAGGTTATGATGTGTATGATAAGGATACTATGGAACGACGCCACGCCCCCGGGCGCCGCGGGGAGCCGGTCGAGACGCGAGCAGGCGTGGAGTGGCAAGGCAGCAAAATTGCCTCAAAAAAATCAAACGTTATAACTAAGCTTAATTATTTGTTAGATAATTTTACGAAATTGTCCCGTGAAAATTCTTCAGAAGATGATCTGAAAGGGCCGGTTGAAAAATATGATCATCGTGAAGTTAGAGAAATAGCTAACGCCTTCCGCGGCCTTGATAAACGCAAGACCAGACTAGAGGGGCTTGATAAACGCAAGACCAGACTAGAGGGGCTTTTGAGTGCTAAAAACATGATTGACCGATTTTATTATGGTGACGAAGCTAAAATTATGCATGAGGCAGTTCAGAATTTGATTAAAGATGAATATGGCCGATCCAAAACCAATCAGTCTAAATAATGATTTAGAAAATAAACTTCATACACTTAAAGAAGATAATCTTATCGATTAATATTAATCTAACGCTCTAAATGATTCGGCCCGTGGCTCCTAAAGAGTTTCACGGGCCGGTTCATTTTTATTGTTATACGTAACTTTACATTAATGCCGCTTCCCAATACTGAAGCGTTACGGATCCAATCTCGCCAGGATGTTTTGCTGATATTTGTATAAGCTTTTCGTACATAGTTCTGGATTGATCCTTAGCTCCCAATAAATTAAGACTCGTCAGGATCCGAGTCAGCCTTAGATAATTATGATTGCCCGGATTGACCCAATGCAATTCATCCGGGTTTTCCCGATCAAAATGATAAAATGACATCATCAGCTCAAAGCTGATATTCAAATTCTGTTTAAGATACTTTTCAGCCAGGAACGCTTCAATCGTTTCATCATCCAGAAGAGGAGCATCGGGATAGTGCAGGCTCGGCTCTGTTAGCGGAAATAACCATTGAATGTAATTCTGGCTTTCTTCAAGATTTCTTGCGCTCCATGACCAAATTTCTTGGATTAGCCTGCCTTGCTTATCGGTGCCCGAACCAATATAAAAGTTACGTAGTTCAGTATTCATTGTTATTTAGGCGCGTTCGAGATCAGCAGGGCTGTAGGCATAACGTAAATTAGATGGTTGCCAACGCACATCCCACTCAGGTCCGATTTTATTTATGTCATAAGCCGGATGGCCCGGTTTAACATTGTTAAAATCAACAGGTCCATGTAGGATACCTATACAATCTCCAAACTCAATTACATGAGCCGCGAAACAGCCGAAACACTCCCCACTAATGAATGGGCCACGATGAGTTACTACAGACAAAGCCTTTATGTAACATTTATTAAGAATTTTCTTCTTTAATGCTTTAGACATTTTTACACGAAGACCAGGACATGGTTTAACCGGCATGATTATTTATCAATAGATTGTAAAAGCGCAACAGCTCTACGTTTAAGAGCTTCGGCTAGTTTTGCTTTTCTATTATTTACTTTTTCGAAGTGTTTATCTGCGGCGAATTCAAAATCTTCCCAATCACCATTATCCATCACCGCAGCCTCAAATGTCAGCTTTAGAAGCGGCCTCAGTGCATTAAAGCCCGATCTAGATATGAATGTAAAGCCACCTTTTCGTGTCGGGTAAAAGCAATGGCTGAGGTGCTCGAACCAAAACTCTTCAACCGCAAGATAACGGCCCGGCTCATGATTCGTTTCCTTTTCCGTCAATAGCGCGAATTGAGGACAATATAGAGATAGTTCTCCTTGTTTGCAAGAATAAATAATTGATTCCAGCTCTACTCTATATTTAAACAATATATTGTGCTGCCTTAGAAAAGGAATTCCATCATAGCCTGACCTTTATAATCTTTTAGTCAAAAATCTTGGCCCAGGCCCACAGTGATCATAGTACCGTCAGCAAATTTATGCTTGCCATCAGTAATTTTGATGTTAACATACATCTTCATATTTGATATCAATCTTCCGGAGGAAGAATCGTATGATTCTCAATTCTCGCGTAATCAAATCGATCCAAAGCGATCTTGAATTGCCGATACTTCCCGATCCGCAGCATATCGCGAATTCGGTTCTTGGCAAAGCATTTAGGAGAAAGCTTTCGCTCTGGATAGGTCCCGGGCGTAATAATCTCTTTTCTCAGCAAATACCCTGTCATATGTAGACACTCTGAATTGCGGTGCAATTTAACGCCCTTCACAATTCTTTTGTCTTGACCAAAAAAGTAATCATAATGTTTTGTACAGTTATGATAATTATGATGCTCCATATCATATACTGATGTCTTTAACGACTCCATCACTTCATCCTTAGCAATCCTGTAGATAGGATCCTTGAAAGTGATTGTTCGGAGGCAATCAAGGCTCTTATTCAAAACATTAATATAACTGGCATGAAAAGAAAGAGAGAAGTGAGAAATTTCCTTATAATTATTCTCGTAATTATAAATTGATAGAAATGTATGATTCGGTCGTATCTGATGTAGAATCGAAACAATATCTTCTTTGTTCAAAGGATAGCTCCGAATTTTTCTTTGAATAATTCATTCGCTGCGGATCGTAGATCCGTGTATGGTGTCTCGGGAAAATACCTACGAATCCAATCGTAACATGATTCATAATCAACTAAAGTGGATTCTTTGACAGGTTCGTAAAGAACTACTGTTTCTCCACTTATTGTGTAGACAGTGATATTCATCAGGATAGGCCGGTAATCCAGAACGCCTACCGTTAGGGTATACTTTTCTACAAAATTAGTTCTTAATTTCGAAGTACTGTATTGTAAAAAAAATAAATCATCCGGCGTCGTCTGTTTGACGAATCGGCATGATAAAATTGAGCGGCTAAGAGACGGTGGTATATTGTCCAAAGTCGCTATGCGCTGAACCTTAGACTCTACAATTTTTAGCCCCATACGATCAAGGGCTAATTTTAATTCAGATAACTCAACATTTACACCAGAACAAGTTATGACAGAATCTGCCGAATATCCATTCTTAGGATTTTTGTTCGTCGTAATCATATTCGATGATTGATTGGCCTTTTTTAGCATAGGTGATGAATTTGAATTTGAGTTTTGGCTGGCCATTATTCCACATAATATTTTTTTCGGCATGAATAATAAATTCACTCCCGGCCAAAGAAAATTTAATTATAGCACTTTCTTGATTTGATTTGATAATCGTTTCTTCAAATTTTTTCGCCACAGTCTTTTCTATTGATTGTATCAGCATAGATCTAACGATACAGCTTCTATTTCGAGCTTCGTCAAAATTCTTTCCTGCGCGATACAGATCTGCGCCAATTTCATGGTTAAAGATCCGATCCGTGAATTTATCTGTTAACATGTCATCATAACAGATTCCTTTAGTTATACTTGAAATATTACCTGTTGTATCGTCTAAATAAAATCTTTTAAAGAAAAATCCTTCTTGCGAATATGGAGGTAAATAATCAGCCACGACTGATATTTTGTTGTTAATTTTAACTTTTTTTAATTTTTTAAATTTATCACAAATTAATAAAAAATTATCTGATTTTCTAGACTCAATTTTTAGAGCTGTCTCGTAAGAGATTAGAAGTTTAACAGGATCGTTGAAATGTCCTGGCCAAAACTTTTTGAATGACCCGAAACTTTGGAACATTTTCTGTTTGACACCGTCGCGATAAATGTATCCATTATGATCATCGTATACAATATTGTATTGTTTTTTATCAGCTTTTCGCTTTGCTGACATGATCGTAATCTAAACTTCCTGAACCTTTTCGTCACCACCCTTACCGCGGAAGAAATACGTAGGGTGACGAATAATAACTTTCAGATTATTGTATCCGTTCCACTTGAACGGGCCCCTTCCGAAGCGCTCGAAAATAGACCGCACGACCGTCGACCGGGCCACCAAAGCCGCTTCCAGCACCGCCTTGACCTCCTCGACCTTCTTGTCCGCCTCTCCGTACTTCTCGAAGAGAGCCCGACGCCGCGAAACGTCAGATTCTCCCGAAACGTTCTGTCGTGCCGGAATCGAATTCACCACCTCAATCGCAGCCTTAACAATCGAAACATTCTTCTTTGCAGCCATTTTTAAAAAACTCCAGATAATAAATAACAGGTTTTTAATCGTTATTACTGCTGCTACTACTACTACAGACGTTCCTGAAACAATGCCGTAGCCAACATCAGAATGAACCCGAGGGAGATCCAATCCGGAGCCGTAAAAACCCGGCCCTCGTCACGACCTTCATAACGGCCTGACCAACCGTACTGTACATCTCGCTTCATGAGAATATCCTTTGATTAATAAATTGAAAAATGACAACCACTCTTGGCTACATTGTAGTTACGCCGGGTACGATTCCATAATCTTTTTCTTTATTGTTTTATGCAAACCAGGGTTGATTTTTAGAATCTCTGGAATAATATTATGCCGGATTCTATTTCTGGGAGAAGAGCGATCCTGATTTGATAAATCTTCGACCCATCTGATTTTATTATCAATACAGTATCGTAACAACGTATCCTTTCTATTCAAAAGAAATGGTCTAAAAATAAGTCCATTCTTGGAAGGAATGAGTCTTGGAGTCCCGTTAATGGAAGTAAAAATCCACGTTTCAACTGCATCATCCAGATGATGCGCAGTAATTACGGGCATTCCGAATGATCTAAACCAATCATAACGTTCGTTTCTCCAAAACTCTTCTGGAGAAAGAACTGTTGGTTTTAAATTTTTAATCTTTTTAGTTACGAATGGCAATCTGTATTTATTAGCAAAATCTGCCACGCAAGCTTCCATCTGGTCAGCTTGAGTAGTTCCGTGATTCATATATGCAAGTTTGATTCGCTTCCTACCTACAGCATAGAAATGCGCAACAGCCATACTGTCGCTGCCGCCCGAAACAGCTAATGTATGATATTCTGTATGCGGAATATTAAATAATTGTAGAATCATTTCTAATGAATGTTTATATATTTTTTTACTTGATCTAAGTAATTAAGACATTTATCTTCATCTAAGTAATTAGATGGATTTTCTGAAATATAATCAAAACTATAACTAAAATATCTATAAGCAAATTCTAAATGAGAATTTATAGTTTCGACTTCGGTCATCTCTGTATATTGAAAAAATCGAAATAAATTTCGACCAATTTTGTCTTCAGGGTACGAAAAAAATATATAAATAAATACTGGATATTTGAAGTTTTTATATCTTACGCTAAATTCTGTATCATGAATTATGATGTAGGGCTCCCTATATTCCCAGCTCTGAAACATCGCTTCAAAAAACTACCAATTCAAAATCAAATGTATTGAATTTACTTTCTAGGTTATATCTAAGATGATCTAAAAACTTTGTATCATTAGGTTGGATATGAACGTTTTTTCTTAATTCAGGATCAAAATGACTGAATCCTGATCGTAGCCATTCTTGCGCAGCAGGAGCGAGTATCTTGGTTGAAAATACAATTTCCAATTTAACCGGCTCAGTTAAACTGGTTCTTAAATGCAAAACCAAAACTTTATGAGAGAAAACTTTTAATTCTTTATATTCCATAATAAGATTAGATTTGGCAGTTAAGACTCTAGTTTTTAGTGATTCCGATAAACTGCCAAGGTCGGAATCTATCCTGATCGGATCAGAGAATCAAGCTAATTCAGATCGTGCTGATCCTGTCCCATCTTTTTAAAGTGTTGTGATAACCGCTTGAATAAAACACCGCCCTCCAAAAGCATCTCCGTACCATCGGGGTCAAAAGGACTCAGCGCTACTGCATGATTGGTAAAGAAATCGTGAATCCCGTCCAAAAAGGAAATGATCTTCTCCATCTCCATCTTCAACTCTTTATTGTCTTTTTTTGACATATCGTTCCTTCCTGGATCAGACCTGTCCCGTCAGGACAAAACCAAAAGTCCCAGCAGTCTTGAAAGTCTATTCTTTACTTCTATATCGGAACACTCCGGGATTATACGGATTGAATTTAGAACCAATCCTTCATTAAGTCTAGATTCAATAATAGAAAAATGCTCATGTAACCTGAACGCACTCATTTTACCTAAAACAACATGTTTCAGGGCTTTTAACCGCATTATTGGGTGATTTTTTGAATGCCATTCTTCTGTCTCTTCTTCAAGCATCCTCATAATGAAAAATCTTTGATGAGACATCCAACCTTCTTCAAGGAAATCGTAACAAGTATCAGTATCACCAATAAACAATGTGCCGTTTATCTTATCTAGTTCTTCTTGATGACGTCTAGAAAAATATTCAAAATCTTTACACTTCAAGACATCAAACTTTAAAACTTCGTCATATGTAAAGTTTTGCTGTGAAAGAAAATGCTCGACCTCTAATGGTCTAAACTTCTTCATATAATGCCAAAACTTATCATTAACACTAACGATTTCAGGATTCGTAATGATGTTATGACCCGGAATGATGTTATGACCCGGAATTACGCCATAATCTGAAAAGTTTGACTGGTCGCGACAATACTCAAGATATTCAACATAACTTTCAATACACTGAATAAACTGTTTTCTAAGATAGTCTCGACTAAATGAGGATAATTCTTTTGTTAAAATCGGATGAAGGCTCATCAGAACCATTGAAGAATGAATCATTGACTAATGGGTTAGTCGGGCAGGGCTCGTATCTCTTCAACGTAGCTGCCTCGGTCACGGCGCGCAAGGGCATTTCACTGTACAGATGATCAGTACTGAAAAAGAAACAAAAAAAGGGAGCCCGGCAAAGGACTCCCTTTTGAAGTGTCGGTAACGCGATCTGTCAATCGTGAATGCACAACATAGGAAACTCAATGTTGGCTGGGCAACTAGTTAGCTCTCCCGTGATATTAGTAACACACACCGAATAGACCATCCCACCATCCACAAGAGGACCCGGTTCACTAGTCAACATTCGTGTTTCGGTTACGACTCCTGGCGGCGGCGAAGTCGTTGTGATTCCGAGGAATGCAGAAGACTCCAACTTATTACGTGTACAAGCTGCCGGAAGATCCACCTCGACAATCGCCCTGGAGTCACATCAACATCATTTTCAACCAAACGAAAACGATTACCAGGCCGAGAACATTGAGCAGCACAGGTTGAATTAGCGCCCTTCCACATTCCGGCAGTCGAACAATACTCAGCAACTCCACCCGCCGTACAACGGAGGTAGCCCGGAGTACACTCGCCAACCGCCCCATCCTGAATCCCAGTATTTCCTGCCGAGCCTGCCGAGCCTGCCGAGCCTGCCGAGCCTGCCGAGCCTGCGGAGCCCGCGCTGCCAGGACTTCCTTCGGAAGATCCTGCATTTCCACCATCATTGGTAATGGTTAGATTTTCAGAACCTCCAGGATCCTTAGAAGAACTCCCAGGATCCTTACGCTGGCTGACGGAAACGAGAAGAACTTCCAGGATCTTCAGACGTTCCACCATCAGAATCGAATGATTCTTCATTTAGTCCTCTTTGGGCTCGAATAAATTTAGCAGAGTTTAGACATGTTGCAAATTAAAAAATAAGACCATGTAAGGTAACGTGCGCTCATAAGCTACAGCAAAACATCATTAGTTCTTTATCCGAGATTTCCAGATTCAGCAAACAAGAATATCGTTTTTGGAATCGTTGCGTCGACACCATATTTAATAATTCTTGGGAAGAAATGCACATATGTTCTACGGGATATCTTCCGGGACAATGTGGAGAAGGTGCCGCCGTAACGTCGCATCCTAATCCGCACATATCAGGATAAGGCATATAATCCTGAAGATCCTGCGCACCACATATCCATGGTGATTCACATGTTCCGCAATCAACCGAGCCGCATTTATTCTTCCTTACGCCGCAGTAAACAAATGGCTCGGTACACGATAATAATCGTGCGGATCCTCCGTCACATTCTGCTGTTTCATCCTTACCCGAATCAGCATCGCCTGAATCAGCATTAATGAAATCGCCACCATCCACTGGAGTCCGTACGATGTCGTTACAAGAAACTAAGAATAATAATATTAATAAATACTTCACATGCTCTTATATAGCAGCTCTCTATTTACTCCAATCTTCTGTTCCTCTGAGTGCCGAGAAATCAGATTCTGAATCAAACAATAAAGAAGAATAATATCCATTAATCATAATGGTAAACATTTACATGTAGAAATTCCTTTACTTCTAATTCGTTCATAATTAGAAGTCAGTCCAGAGGATGATTGGCATGGCAGGCTCGAAGAAAAATATCCTCGCTAAATAAGGGGTTATCATTTCGGAACCATTCCACGAATCGCTTAGCAATCTTAAATCGCTCCGTATCATCCTTAACCAGCTGAACAATTTTCGCAACCTTAATGTAATCTTTCTTCGTCATGATCGTAATCCTACCGGTTCAGTGCTGATAGAATGGGGGCCAGGGCCCCCGCCCGTATTCACCGTGACTGCCACCCCTGTCTATGGGGTTTGGTTCTGACGAAATCAATAGATTTCCGCAAAGTTTTTATCTAATAATCTTAAGGTTATTTGGAATAAATGGCGCTGGCGAACTATTCAGATCGACATGATCTTTATGCTCCTCACATAAAGCCTGTTCCGTAACATCAGTACGATTATGAAGAACCGTGTAGACCGCATCATTTGGACAGCTCTTAACTGCATTACATTTGCGATCTAAATAGGCCTGATGATATCCTCCGTTATCTTTCCATAGCCGATACTCGTAATCATTTTGATCATCTTCCCATGTATTATTCTGGTGGTAGTCGCTAGTAATTTCAGGTTTAATTTTACATTGAATGAATAATTTCCTTAAACAAAGCTCACAAAAACTGAAATTGTAAGTTGTTATATCGAACAAATGATATGATTGATATCCTCCTGTAACTTTGGCGCGATATAATCCACACGGAACATCACTTTTCCATTTACCAGTTCCAGTGGTGATCTCGTGGCACATCGGCCCACCACAAAGATTACAAAGAATATCCATAGCTAGTTTAGAATATGACAGGTAGCGCTGAGTCTATCTTCATCATCCCAACCAGCACACCTGGGACATACTACATACTTATTTTTCATACAACAACAACGCTCTCCTCAATATCTTTCGTGATATCTCCGGGAGAGTTATTATTGCTGTAACCATGACCTCCCTGCTTCTCCTCATGGTACGAAGCTCTGATGGGAAGGTTCTCAAAGTTTCGCCAATCCAAATGGATCTTCATAAGCATGATTTTGATCATATAGCGCATAGCGGCATTGTGCCGGTGTCCATCTGACATTCCCCAGTTTTGGGTCTGCTTCCTATGCTTATAATCATAATATTGCTTAGTCCAGGGAGAACTGACCTTCAATAAAACCGGAGCCAGGACTCCAATAAGCTTCATCTTGAGGAAAGCGTTGTAGGGAAGTTTCTCGCCCTTTGTTGGGCGCATGGACTCCCCGCTTTCAAAAAGTTGTTCAGAAGTCAGTTGCTTAACCGTACACTTCTTTTCTGTTAAAGCGCCACGATGGGAATAAGAAATTGCTCCATCTGAATCTTCTGACTTTACCAAAGCCTGGCAAGCCTTGCACCGCATGGCAGGGATCGGGGCCAACCCGGCATATTTCCAGAAGTCCGAAACCGTATCGGCTCGATTGATATCAAACTCTGACAGGATTACTCCGGCCATGGTGGGGCCGATACCACGGTAAACTGTCTTGTCCGAAAGTACCGAGACATAGAAAGGGGTTTCCTTTAGATGATCTTCGATGTCTTTTAGAGCGTTCTTTTCTGCCGTTTCCATTTCAAGGGAGCGGGCGCCAAGGATCTGAATATCCCCGGCATGAAGCTGGATCTCTGCACCTTTGGCCTTTTCGGTAGTTCTGCCTTCAACCTGCATTCGGAGACGTTGGAGATCGTAAAAGATCCTAACCTTTTTACGGAGGGCAAGTCGACGCTGTTCGACTGTTCGTCCTTCAAACCCAACGAAGTTTTCCGGAACATTCTTTCGACGTGATGCCATATTTACGACCTTTGGAGTTGGGTTTCTTTTAAAGAAAAGGTAAATTATTTTAAAGTTAAAATTTAGTCAATGAAGGATAATTTTTCTTTCCTCATCATATCAGCGATAACGTAACTGGCTTTAACTAAATTTTCAACTTTAGAAGTTGCTCTGGCTTTTACTTCGTTATTGTGAACCCCGAGCCCATGGGTAAAAAAGGCATTAATTGTGGTCTTGACTTCAGGCGACGATAACAATCCCTGAAGAATTCTTATGGCGCATTCGTCTCTAAAATCAATCATGCGGATCATTTACTTGGTAAGCTAGCTGAAGATGCTTGGATGGTTTGGTTTTCTTCGCGGTGTTGGCACGCTTTAGTGCATTGGTTTGCTTGGAACTCTGGCACGCTTGTCTTCAATGGTTTTCTCGCGACTCTGGCACGCTTTATGTGGCTGGCTAAAAACAATCATATCTATGATTAAAAATTAAAGACTTCCGTCAGAAAAACAATCATCTTCTTCATAATCGTCCTGATCATATCTATGATTAAAAATTAAAGACTTCCGTCAGAAAAACAATCATCTTCTTCATAATCGTCGTCCTGATCTTCATCAGATGAACAATCATCCGGATCTGATTCATCTTCATCCTCTTCAGAGGAAGTGACGTTATCTTCGATATAATCTGGATTCTTGATCGGTTTGACGGTTGGGCCACGACGATATGATCCCTCAAGATATTTCCATGATGGAAACTTAATGAAATACCTACCGTCTGCATGATGGACAGATCTCTTTACAAAATCAAGGAATTTCTCTCCATGTTTCTCCGCCTCACGGATCATCTGAACATAAAGATTTTCTTGAATAAAGTTCTCATCATCATGAGGATTGAGGGCGAATCTTGAAAAGAATTGACGCAGATCTGTTGATTCCATCTTTGCCCCGATCAGCTAGCATCAGCCACATTCTTTACCAGATACATTTATACTTACGTCTAATTTGTTCTTCAGAACAATCGGCAAGTATTTTGCTTTTACTTTTAAAAATCTTGAATGTATCCGTTTTTAATGTATTTACCATAGAATACTTCTGAATTTTCAATCAGAGGCTCGGTAACAGAATAGATAAATGCACCACATTCAGAACAACGCCAAACTAGATTATCAGTTTTCCAGGTATGTCTTGCCATCCTGTTTCACATCAATGCTATCAAATTAACGATTCTTTTAAACTCCTCGTTATCTTTACATTCGACTTTCTCTCCGTTTAACCAATAAACTGAAGAATCATCATATCTCTGTTCTCCAGGTGCTAGCTCAATAGCCGGGCCATCTTCCCGGTGAGGTCTTCCAAATCTGTACCATTCTTTTGTTCCGTTGGACCATTCAATGGCCGGACCATGGTCACGATGAAGTAAACCGTTAACATAATAAGCCTTACAGGGGGCGGCGTGGGCGGGATTAGGACCAGTTACGGTTGTAACGATCATATTGTTACTAACCTGCTAACAGTTGCCTCTTAATAATTCAATTCATATACATCTTTTCTAGATCGCAAGCTTGCTTAAAAGCTTCCTTCAAAAGATCTTCTGCGATCAATCCCTGTCCCCACTTGTGAAGACTTTCTGCACGATTCACCAATTCATTGATTTCTTCCAATGAAGAAATGAAGATGTGACGATTTCTGGCGCTGATATGTTCTGGAGCGGTAGCGATAACTTTATCCAGTTTATCTAAAACTAGATTCAGTTCTTTAAGATGGATTGTCTTCATGACGCTCTTTTTCTTTGGGTTACTCAACACGACTGGCAGCGGCAGCTATTATTAGTTACTAAAAATAGTTGCTATATTAAGTTGCGGAAGGAAAGGGATCCGAACCCATCCTTCCCTCGTGACCCCAATGAGATTCGAACTCATGTAAACGACGTGAAAAGCCGTTGTCCTGACCGCTAGACGATGGGGCCGTTTACCAAACTAACTACTTGCCGGGCGCCGCGGCGGGGAAGTCCACGCGGCTCTACCGAAATCGTAATCTACTTGTATATTTTGTTTAAATTCATTCCAGTCAAAACGGACTGAATATTCTTTCCTAATCGATTCTTCTTGAATCAATTCCGGCTTGTTATCCAATAATGCTGCCAGTAAAACTTTCTCTGCATTCTCTACAATATAGATTGTATTATCTGTAGAATTTTTCGATAACTCAGCGATATTTAACCAAGGCCACCAAACAAGGTCTCTATCATTTACTTCTGATTGTGCGCCATAATCGTTACAATCAGCCTTGTGTAGTCCAGTTACGTAAGACATAAACCCATCTGGATCAAATGAACCTTTATCTAAGATCGTTCCGCAAACAGAACAGAATATTGATTCTGGATGATTTTTAATCTGAAAGTCGCAGCATCCATTATTAAGTTTCAGAGATGTTAAATTTTGAATTTCATCTTGGTATTTGTAGTACAGATCCGTGGCTAATTCCGTAATGGCTTTGCCACGGGTCTCGAATCCTGGATTCTCAAAATATTCAGTACCGAATATCAGCCAACTTGTTTGTGCTGATTCAATATATCCGCAAGTCATCATGATGATACTAAACATTAGTAATTCTACCTGGTTTCTCGTTTGTGACGTTTTACACGGCGAATCAATATTTCTGATTTTCGCTTCAACTCACATACTGCCCCAGCTAGGTTGAAGTATCCTTCGATCGTCAATATCAATAAAATGTCCTACCTCATGCAGTACATTCGCAAAACTTACATTTCCTGCCTTTGCTCCAACAGATAATGAGAATCTAGGTAGATCACGTAATTTCCCGGCATCCGTATCACGAATATAAGTAGCTCCTTCCAAATGCTGGGCAATGTAAACCGGCGTATTCTTTGGAAGAAGATTTACAAGTCTATCGCTATATTCCTGCACGGCATCTCCCAAACCAAAGAATTGACGATCTTTGATATTACGATACTAAATCATTTCTTAAATTTAATGTTCTTAACAAACTCTCGTTCTGTAGAAAGATCTTCAGCTGTAACGTATCCTCTTCTATAAGATGAGGATTGAGGTAATTTAGAATCTTTCGAATCAATAATAGTAACGGATACTCCAGCCAGAATCTGTTTCAAATCTACCAAATTTTCATTTAAATGATTTATCTGCAATTTAAAGGAATTAATTGTAAACATAAATATAATATTTAATATTAAAGATATAATTAAAGATATAATAAAAAATATAGCCAACATAACTAGGCACACCCGTAATCGGAGATGGTTAGTTCTAACGCGCTGAATTGATTCATGAGGACCTCCCTTTACATAGGACCCGTGGGGGCTTCTATCCAACGCTTTTCCCTATCGTCGTACCAATACCAGATATGCTTCACGAGCACGTAACAATCCCGACACGCGAGGTCGCATCGAACATGTTCAATATTCCCCGGTGGGGCTTCGGCCAAGCCCCACGATCTGAGCTTGGCCCTCACCTCCTCCGACTTCACCGACTTCGACTTCATAGACTTCGACTTCATAGATCCTCACTTGGTGGCTATAAAAGTTCGTTCAATCTTTTAACAATAATACAATCAACGGTACTGAAGTGCAGATACCAAAGAGGTTGTTGAAACCCCTTCCTTACAGCATAAACCTCGTACTCTTTACGATAAATTCCATCGGGAGAATCAGGAAGCTCTCCTTCCTTTTGCGGATTGGGTGGAAATTTAAACCTTTTCTGGAAATTTAAATCATTATTAATATCAACGTAATATATCGAAATGTCGTCTTTTCGTAACAACATTAATTCATAATATGGAAATTCTGGATTGGTAATAAATACGGGCTTGGTAAGCCATAGTCGAAACTTACCAAAAGTAGTCCAGTTACCAAGTAGATTAATCATCTGATCCAGAAAAGGGCAGCTCAGATATTAACCTGGCTGCCCTGATTGAAAGGGTTTCGGATCAGTTGTTATCTTCCCGAGACTCCTCATCTTCGTCTTCAAACCCCGGGTCTCCCAGACCATCAGAGCTATCGAAACGAGATACAACCTTATTGTTATCGATGACGATCATTTCGTCGATCTCGGAGATATCGATGCATTGGGTCTCGTGAATGAAATCAACCAATGCATCGAAATCGCTAACGATCGCGGCTTCCTCAATCGGAAGCGGAACATCAATGAATCGGGAATGCTCGTAGCTGACGCAGATAACCAACATTTTTACAGGTCCTTTTCAATTTCCAGCAACGTTGTTGCGGCGTTTCCAAAATGTAATTCCAAAGCCTTCACGGCTGCTCTGAGCCGCAATATCTGTAGCGCTGGAGTTTTTTCCGTCTTCTTTTCTGCTAATTGCTTCTCTAAAACAGAAACCTTCTCCTTCAATGAAGTGATCTCTGTCTTTAACTTGGTATTCTCTTCAGCATATAGTTGAGCCAACTCCTGAACCTCACTCTCGTTGGAATGACCCGATGTGATCGCCGGAGGAATCGTAACCTTTGGGAAGCCACCATTTGTCAATACGGCTGTTTCGTTTTTAGAAACTGCTCTAACCTGAGCAGCACCGTTGATATGTTGCGAAGGCTTTGCTGTCTGATTCAGAACAGAGCCGTTTGGTTGGAGGAATGCCTTCGGATCAACTTCGACACGGTTATTGCCGGTTCGTTTGAGAGCATCGATGAGCTTCTCTTTTAGCTCGCCCGGAACCCGATTACGGATTATAAGGCTCCGCATGTAGAGACTAAATCCATTTATTGAAATTGTTCCGCCGGACCAGAAATGACATAGCTTTTCAACTATCTCTTCGTTCGATTTTCCCTGGTTTTTAAGAGCTATGTATTTATTAACAAGCTCCGGAACGTTCTTATCGGAAACAGCTTTCGGCGCGGCCATATCTAGTTCCTTATCCCAAGTAGACGCTTTACGTGATAGTAGGATGAGTCGTTTGCCCTGTTTATCAGCCAGGGTACGGATCCGATAATAGTCGGAATGACTCACCATTTCGTGCATCAAAAATACTAAGTCTGATCTGAACTTCGTCGAATTTCGGATCTTAGATGGAGCAAACTCTTCTAAAATCTGAATATTCCGCTCAAATAGTTTCGATGCTACGGTTCCTCGTGTGAGGGTTTTTGGGAACTTTGAAATTATCGTGGCAGTCTTGATTCCTGGTATTGTTTCAGAATCATTCGGTGTCGTTGTAACGTTCAAGATAATCCTCTTGAATCATGATCAACTGTATCGAATCTCGCCATTGAAAAGAGCTGCTTGAATTACAAGATCGTATACGGAAGTATCGCACCACCACGCCACGCTTGGATCGCCTGATCTCGCTGTGGTTCTGAGCGGTGATCGTGAAGCTTATCGCAGTCCTCGTAAACAAGCCATCCTAATTGGGCGTCTCGTTCAACACCCCGGCCCAATAGCCCAGATAATTAGTCATGAATAGATCGGCTTCTTTCTTCACCAGATCAATCCAGAAATTATCGATTTCCTGCTCAAAACAAATCGTAGCTTTCACATGCCTATCAAGCGCCCTCTTATATCGTGACGATTCCCACATCTATATGATGCAGATAATCTATGCATTTCCTTCGAGCATGAGAAAGGACCACGAGGATCCCAAGAACGTTTACCACAAGGACATACGACTGGATACCTTGATTTAAAGTTTCCGTACAATACAACGGTGCAGAATCGAATGAAACTTTTGATCCTTCCACGGAATGTTCGTGGTGGCCTTTTGTCATGCCTACGATCATAGCCTGAATTGATTCGATCGGGCGACATTTATTTAGATACCTTGAGACCTTTTTTAGTTATGGTTCGTGAGAACCGTTCCGCGTATCCGAAACGAACCAGAGCCGAAGATGTTACGAAGAGAATATTTAGTTCAGAACTATATATGGAAATAGCTTTCCTGGTATTTCCTTCTGTCAAAACAGACAATCTTTTTAAAGCTTTGATTTGCGGCTCAGTCAGAACGTGCATTATGCCAGAACCATATATTTAACGTACCGCATAACTAAATCAATTCTTTCTTTTTGGTCCGGCAAAATTTCTGACTTTTTATTTTCATAAATAATAGAAATTATTTTGAAACAAATTTTGATCGGAACGAATGATCCGACAGAATCTTTATACCAAGGTTTGTCAAATTCTTTAGGGCATCCTAATGCTGACGGATGTAAACCATTACCAATCATCATTTCTACAGATTCATATTCGTGAATGAATCCTAATGATTCTTTTGGCTGGCAGTAATGTTGTGGGCTCGCTTGTACAGAAATATAAGTATCGCCTATTAATAGTGGCTGTCTAGTTATAAAGTAATGAATAAAAATTATCTTATTATTATCAATTGGAAAATACGTTGTATCGAAATTCTCAAGCCGAGCAGCCCTACGATGCATCCTTTTCTTCTTTAGAAGTCATCTCTAATAAACTTTAGACGTCAGGTCTGGCTCGGGCCACAGCGGCGGATCAAAAACTCCCCAATCGTTTCTATGGGCTCGGCATTTCCGGAATGAACGATCCGTGAGAGACGAAAGGATCGGTTAAGACTGATCCTGACTAACGGATCATGCTGATCATCAGTGTAATACTGCCATCGAATCTTCATCATACGACACTCGCGTAGGTAACCCGACCCGCCAGCTCCTCGGCATCCCGCACATCGGCAGGATCCTCGCACTCTTCGGCAGTCTTCTTACCTTCGGAGAGGCAATACTCCAGGTCGCCCACGAAACCCCACACGGACTCCAGAATATTACCATCCCTACCCTCAACTACATACCCGAACACTTGTCCGGTCAGGTAGTCATCGTAGGTCTTGACATCACCTTTGATTACTTCCTCCCAGTTAGCTGTCATGCCCATCATCTCCTCTGCCTTGGACTTGTTAATGTATACCCATCCCACGTGGCCAGAGTCGAACATACAGGAGAAGCTACCCGTGCTGACACTCAGACCCGAATGGTCTAATAGGTACAGTGGAAGGATAGCGAGGATAGGGTCCCCCTCTTCCTGACACTTGGCAATCAACTCATCCTTGCCGCAACTTTCGATCCGCTTGTCTCCAAGCTCGTACCTTCGGTGCCAATGAACCATCACGGTTACATTGTCCCAATCCTTACGAGGATTGATAGGATCCTCGTCATAGAGGACCTTGACCGACTTGCCCGCATGCCTGACTTCTTTGGCGAGATTCATGACACTTTCTCACTTTCTCATATAAACATGATCCAGATCGCGCGAGGGATATTATCTTAAAGAAGATAAATTCTGATATCTCTTAAAAAGAGAGTCGATGGTGTCGATGACAGGTCTAGGCAGTTGATCTTTTATGCTGGAGGATTGTGGCAAATCATTAACCTCTTGCTCTAACCTTAATAACTCCTTTGAATCCAACCTTAATAACTCCTTTGAATCCATACTCGTCCAACTTCCTGGGTTTTTGTTTAAATTATACACAAAAGTAAGTTCATTATTTGAAAATGAAACTAGAACTGAGCTATAATTATCTATCGGTTCAATGTTCATTCCATTCGTTTTATATACAATGAGTCCGCTAAAATTTGATTTTAGAATGACCCATCTTTTACCATCCAGTTCAATATATACTGGATCCGGTAAAATATCTATCATGATAATATCCTCGCGAGATAAGGGATTATCATTTCGGAACCATTCCACGAATCGCTTAATGTAATCTTTCTTCGTCATGATCGTAATCCTACGGGTTCAGTGCTGACAGAATGGGGTTCAGGGGTGCTCCGTTTCATGTACTGGATCCGGTAAAATATCTATCATGATATTTTCCATTTATTTCATTCAAAATCAAAATAAATTGATTCTTCTATTATTCATAGTAGTACGGATAATCTTTTATATCGTTCAAAAATTGAAATTAATTTTGATTTAATGAAATTAGGAAGATTATCCGGGATCGTTACTTCCCCGGTATTACGACCGGAACGGCACGAACCGTCTATATATGCCGAATAGACTTTATAATTGCCTGGCGGCGCGTTCCAGGACGCGGGGCACGGGTGCCAGGGGCGCGGCGTTTCATCTTTGTGTACTGGAAGACATTCTATTATTATTTGTGTTTTCCTAAAATACTGATGTTCTCGTAGAGTCCAACGTAACGAATCCCAAGTCATTTGGATTGGTATTTCTAACAATCGCACCTCGTCATTCATAGACTGAATTCACTTTTTCGACTTCTTACCCTTAACCGGAGGATCCGTTACATTCGGAATATCCATCACGGCAGGTCGAGCCGGAACGGCAGCCAAACTACGCTCAAGCAACGCTGCCAGATCAATCACAGGACTCGGAGCCACCGCAACCTGCTGCTCAACACCAAGTCCGCCACTCAACTTGGAATCAATCGCGGCACGGATCCTCTCCGCATATTGATCATTATAATTGCTTGCGTTAAAGTCAGGACTGGCCAGACTATTCACCAAGCGACACGCCAATTCAATCTCCTTCTCATTTGGCTCAGATTTGGCGCTGAACTGATATTCATAGGCCCGGATTTCATTGGCAAAGAAAAGCTGATGCATGACGAGTTTCCCCGTCAGATCGGGCCGGATCATAACTAGATTGTCACGACCACGAGTCTGCCACTTTCCGATCGCGACCTTTCCAAGCCGTTCCATTGTCCTGGTCAAGAGGAGAAAAGACCGCTCGGCACCCTTATCAGGTGCGATATAATAGGTCTTTTCGATCTGAATCGGATCGAAATACTTATTATCGACGAATTCAGAAAGTTCAAGAGCCGTATTTTTTTCGACTCCGAAAAGAGAAAGTTCTCCATCCGTAAACGTAATATACTTGCCCTTCTCGTATTCGAGAGCCTTCAGACAAGCAGAACGCTCGATCTCATCTCCAGAAACAGAATCCACAAGCTTCTGCTTAACTCGGTTTCCATCGGGAGTAAGCATGTTGAATGAAAAATTCTCCGACGAAGCCGCAAGATAAATCTTGACCGGAATCGTAAGGAGACCGAAAGAAACCGTGACCGTACCGACCGCGCGAGCACTCATGGGCAAAACCCTCCGGTTACGTTTGAAAACAATTATAAAATAGCTGATAGGTTAGTTTCTTGATATGTTGATCATTATTCCGCAACAAAATTGCGAGTTTAAATCATATCTTGAGAAACAAACTGATGGAATCATATTATATTGATATTGAATCCATGCAGTTAATATTTTATCTTTTCCTTCCATTATGAATCATTTCTGATGCAAATAAAAGATGGGTGAAAAGGCTTTCCGCTCTCAGTCAATCGCTGGTATTGATAAGTAATTATACTTCCGATTGGCGGAGGATTGTTTCGCTCTTGATCCGTAAATCCTGTCCCGACCTTGAATTTTAGGGAGTGATTCGGTCCAACAGTAGAAGAGGAGGAGTCATGTACGGAACGACACCACAGCGCCCCCATCTTCCCTACATTCTTTCCTTCGCCCTCTTCGTACTGTAGCACGATCGCCTCAGCCATTTCAAACTTTTTGTATTTCAAAAGATACGGAGATCGTCTTGATTCATACGGTGAATTAGACTTTCGGAGCATTAAACCCTCTCCTCCGGCCTCCACAATCAGTCTAAATGCCTGATCCAAATGTCCTCGACCAGTACATTTGATCTGTTGAACTGTTTTAATATACGGTTTATTGATATGTTTAACGGCAGTCTTGAGGACAGATTGCCTGATTTCAAACGTACCACCTTTTGGTTCCGGAATATCAAAAACCATAAAATTAATGTGCTTCCAACCTTTATCTCGAATCGAAGCAACGATCGAGGCTACTTGTTGCAAACGATGATTCCGATCAATAAACAATTCCCCATCTAATTTAAATCCCCTCGGAAGAGAATCTGTAAACCAAGATGGCGCCGGAATAACATTTTGATTTCTCGTGATGAGTTTCTCTCCGGTCCAGATACCCCTGATACCATCCATCTTCTCAGAAATCCAATATCCCGTAGGATCGGTGGTAAAAACATCATAATCTTTCGCCAGCATCACCATATCAAACCTCCTTACCTATAAGGGTATGTCCGGCACCAAGAGCAGGCGGATTATATTTACAACTGTTATCTATCGTATCGTAGCCAAGATGTTTTGACAGATTCCGGGAGACGACTCGCCACGGCAAAACAAAGACCGGACCCGGCGAATGGGTTTGCCTTACCGCCCTGCCACATCACGATATCTTTTTGTACAAATGCGTCATACAGAAGAGCCAACTTATCCTGGACATCTTTTAAATGCGAAAAAGCCGCGAAACTATCTTCGCACCAAGCAGTATACAAATCTACATAACTGTAATCTCTTAATGAGATCGGATTATTCCGATAATTGTCTGGAATGAAATAAATACCCTTCAGGTTAATATTTTTTAACTTACCTGAGTCACGATCTCTAATTTTCTCCTTAACCTCTTCAAATGAAAGAGTATCGGGAGTAATGGTGATGATTCTACGATCGATTCCAAATTTATCTAAATTGGTTCCGAAACTCGATTGAAGCTTTTTAATTCCCCATTCGTGCTCGGCACACCAATCATAACCAAAACAAATTCCAATCAGATCAAGTCCATCAAATAGGAACTTGTTGTCTTGTCTTCCAGCACGCATTCCCATTCATATCTCCCAGCATTTCACTCACTCACTCACTCATTATTATCAGGAATAGCTCACTTAAAATTTTGTTTGGCAATAATAAACCATCTTTTTATGAATTCAAAGGAGTTATTAAGGTTAGCGCAAGAGTTTGAAGATAAACTAAAGGTTAACCCTGATGTAGTTGTTGAAGAACATAAAGGCGTTGAGCCGGTATCCTATATGGCTTATAGCAATTTGAAAAATATTATTGCTGACTCTTCAGAACTACTTAACATTATGAATTCCAATGATGATTTGCCACAATGGGCAGATGAGCAACTTGCTATTGCAAGAAATAACGTAAATAAAATTTTAGGATATGTAAGATCACAGAAAATTAAAATAGCATCTTCTGGCTGTAAAAAATGTACTGATGTTCATTGTTGTATGAATTATAAAGTTTCTCATTCAGATACGAATAATGCCGATACAAATGCAGCTAAATGTGTTGGCACGAAACATTCGCCAGTCGGTTCTCCAAGACAAAGGGCATTTTGTGCCAGGCATTGCGGAATGAAAAAGAAAAGAACTAGTAAAGAAGTTGCAAATGATCCAGATAGTTGTATTAACAAAGGTTTAAGAAGATGGAAATGTCGCTGTCCTAAGTGATCTCCCGACTAATTATGGTGTGCCGATCACATCATCATATTCACCACACATTTCAGCATCACGTATTTCTGCCAATTCATCTGGCTCAAGATCAAGGCCACCTTTAGCTAGAACGTTTTGCCAAATAGAAAGGTAATGATAGCATTCGCCTAATCTGATACCTTTAGACCCGGCTTCTCCAAGCTGGATTTTATGCTGGAAATCTTTAATATGGATCTCGGCCAACTTGCAAATCGTTGCAGGTAACATGCTTCAACAACTCTAATCCTTGTTTCTGTTAATAACGAGACTCCCAGGCCTGATTATCGGGATAATGGTCGGATACCTTATCCATCGAGACCATTCTCCGGAACGACCATATTCTTATTGCAAGTAACTTGTCCGGCAATATCGAGCAAGTTACATTCCTTGGCCGTAAGAATGGTTTCACAACTACCAGTATGACCAAGATAAACGTTATCTGCCATGTAGGCCGCGACAGCAATATCGCGGTCTTCGACTGGCATGACTCTAGAACACCATTCAGAATAGTTCCAATCAGGATTGTCTAAGGACTCGATATCCATATCTTCTGGATCATAGGCGAACGAGCAACCTTCGCCGGTACCACTCGTAACAACGTACCAGGTACCATTGAGTAACATCGCGTAAGCTGTACTGGTATCACCAAAAGCACGTTGCAACGCAACAGCTGCCTTTTCCGCATTTTCTTTTTCTTTCATAATTATCCTTTTCCATTTTGGTTATTTTTAATCCAATCGGTACACCTTTGATATGCCTCGCGCATTCTCTCTAGAGTACGTTCGTGGACTTTCTCTTGGCTTCCGGTCCGGTACACTCTTGGTCCTTTATAGACGCCAAATGACCGTTCCCCATTATCGAAGAACGCTGCGATTCGGATCGCATCGGTTCCTCTGGCCCGAGCCGTATCCTGAGATTTTTGGTCCTGACCAGCTCTGATTGAAGTAAAAACTCTAATGTGAATATTTGGATTGTTTTTGTGTTGGCGTGTAAAAACAACTTCGTGATGCTGGACCGATTTTACGAATCCCTTATCAGATAGGAATGTTTCAAATTGTGAAGAATCAATTTCAATATACCGATCGGTCATGGCTTTTCATTCTTCTTAGGTTTGATTTTGCTAATAGCCTGTCTTAAAGATTCTGGTATCTTGCTCCAAAGATAGCGGTTGCCTCATAGCCGGTTCGTGAGAACAAAGACGTAACCATGAAGACTTTGTTTAGCTTGCGGGCGTTTAGTTACGGAACGCGAGGTAATCCTAACGCATCCCACACCTCATCAGGAATAAAAGCGATTCTTGTGTTTAAGATATTTTCTAAAATTTCCTTATTAGTTGTTGTAATGATCCTTTTAATATAAAGTTCCTTTACAACTACCCAACCACCAGTACGGTATGGATTTTGTTTATCAGTTGATAACTTTTCATCCACCGAAATCAAAATAATTCCATTTGTCATGAGGTCTTTACACTCATCGCATGGAACTTTACTCGAAACTACCTTTAATGGTGCTTCGACTTCGCCATCCTTTGATTCGCGGCCATTTTTACCAAAAAACTTTTCAGCTTTACTGGCCGGAACCCGGCCGAACAAAACCAATCCAGTATCCTTGCCGCAAACGAAACAACAATCAATAGATGGATTGACACCGTAATTAGAAGATAGATGCAACATTTGACCGGCCTTCTGATTCAGGACTCTACGATCCCCAGGATCGAACGCTGAAAGCTCCTACCGGGGTAGTTCCTTAGCCTTACTCCGATGAATAAAGGCGAGGAATGGCCCGGAATCTCCGCTTTATGGGCGGCTGGTATCCCCACCGGTCCCTGAAGTGGCCTACTTCACGGTGAACCTTCTGCTCGGCGCCGAGCAGAATGTCTTTTTCCGTTTGGGTGCGGACCGTCTCCGCTTTACCTATAGGAGCTTGCAGCGCTCGATCCCGTTTTGCCTCAAGTTAAATATCCTTCGCTTCCTGAGCCTCTTGCTCAGGAGTCAGGATTTCCAAATCATCATTTTCGTCATGATCGTTTTGGTTCGTCATTCCGTATCTTCCTCTTCTTTCTTCTGGCTCGCTCCGAGCTACGCCGTGACAATTCTCATGAATCAAACCTGGGCACCAGGGCGCGCATGGAGTCGGGATCTGGGATCGGCGCGATCCTTTCAGGGGTTTGGGGTTATACAGCCATATACTTGGTGAGTAAAGCTTCCACCTTGGACTTGTCGCCCATCGGTGAAAGGTAATCAGGACCGTCTTCCCCCATATCGGATACCAATAGGGTGCCATCCGCTCGAACATGGGAGGATGTAGGCGTGGGATCGGAAAGCACCAAGGAAGGTTGCGCCAAGCGAGGAAACTGCCATACTCTATATATGAAGACGCAAGAACCAGAGACCGAGACCCAGGACGAGTCCACCCGCACGCGCCCCCCCAAAGGGGTACCGGGGCGGAAGCCTCTCGTAGTGGGGGGCCCTTGGGGGCCTCTCATAAACGCGTCGGGAGGCATGGCCGCACTCGCGTACGACCTAGGCGTCTCCGTCTCCACCGTCACACGATGGGTGGACGGGACCACATCGCCTTCAACGATGGCTCAGACGGTGATCAGGCTCCGCTGCGCGGTCCTGAAGGTGGCCACGCCTCCGATGCAAGCTCGTCGCTCGTCTTCCAGGTGAGCGCGGTCAACGGACGATCCCGCCGGGAAAATCATGAGACCAAAACAAATCTGGTATTTCATAAATCATTTCCTCTTATATGGTTTCCATGAACCATCCAGAATGGGCCGGTGATGACAAGGCCCATTACACGGCCCTTTACCCTTTCTATCAGGAAAGGTCTGACATACTTCGTATGTATAGCATAGATCACAGATCCACTTCCCGGATGTTGTTCGGGCATGGCTTAATCTGGGTGCGCCGTTCAGACAATCACTACATTTACAGTAGTCGCAAAATGCCTTCATAGGTGCTGTTTAGACGGTTTCCCGGTCCAGTCGATATCAAGACTACCGATTCCATAATTACCAGAAAGTTGGCTATTTAGCTTTTCTACATGGATCGGGTAGAAATCCCACTGATCCACTCCAACATTAATCATGTTGTCTCGACGCTTCCACTTTTCATGGACATGACCATGAATTAGCCATTTGCAATCCTGCATATCAGCTGGCGTGGGCCTGTATTGTGGATATCTGGCATCCCGGTCTCCCGGATTGATCATAGGCATGTGACACACGAGCGTCCTGCCGAGAGGTTCTGGAAGCATCAGAATTACTTTTTCGTAGATTCCTTTGAAATATTTACTGTAATGCTGTAGTGCAGAAGCATTTTTCTTATTACAAGGATGGCAGGCATCGTGATTTCCCATTACTAAGTAATGGTTGATGAACCCGCTCGACACTTGAAGCCTCGGCATGATCTCATCAATCATATTCTCGCTAAGCGAGAAATCACCAACATGCCAAACATCAACGCTCAGAGTTTCAGAACTGAGACCTTCAGAACTGAAACCTTCAGAACTGAAACCTTCAGAACTGAGACCTTCAGAACTGAGACCTTCAGAACTGAGACCTTCAGTCCTGGTCAGAAACCCTGGTCTTGATTCAAAATGAAGATCCAGAACATCACAGAATCTAAAAACCATTTCTTCGTTCATCTGCTGAACGTTATCAAATGGCCTGCTACAGTAGTTTATGATGTTTTTATGATTGAAATGCTGGTCAGAAATAAAGAAAATATCTTTATCCCTATAATCAAATTCTTGAATTTTCATTTTAGTTTACTTCATAATGTCCAGTTTATTCATATCGCCATATCGTGACCAACTATGGATCATCGTTAAAGTACATCTGGCACCCAGAATCCAATTCTGAACATCTTCTTTGTTTACAGAAGCATATGCAATATATCCGTCATTTTTGTAAAGTCCAAGTGCGTCTAAAACAAAATCTTTATCACAACTATAAAAAGCTTTAGGATCAAACAAGAGATTCGGTAATAATGAACATTTCATCGGAACCAAGCAGAAAAGTCCTGACAGATTTACCGCCGCGGCCCAAATAATCTTTGGAAGAGGTCTTGGAATGTTCTCTATTAAAACAAATAAAGCATTTTCATTTGTTGTTTTATTTTTCATTTGTTGTTTTATTTCTGCTAATTCTGACTGGTTTCTTCGTAATCGTCTGAATGGCGATGAGGTCATGGGCGCTGCGTTCGATTCTGTAGTCATTCAGGAATTGTTCCGTAGTTAACGAAACAGATAGCTGGCTCATTTTCTTGAGCCGGAGGTTCCCCCGTCAATAATCCAGTAGGGGCGGGAAGAGTCGACATGAGAGATCCATTACATCGACACGGCATAATCGCTTCCGAACCATCCTCGCCGATCAATCGTTCATATCCACAACCGCCACAACCGCCACAATGTTTGTATTCAGTCATGATAGACTCCCGGGCGAGCTATTGTTTCGACAGAGCAATGGTTATGAAATAACTCTCGTTTTTACGAGACGAAGAAATTCTTCATTATTAGAACATTTTATTTCGTTTCCATCGAGAAACCATCTTTTATTACCATTAGCAAATTCAAAAACAGGACCATCTTCTCTATGAAGATTCCCATTTAGAAACCATATTTTAGTGCCATTATACATTTCAACGGCCGGGCCATCTTCTCTATGAAGTTGACTATTCAGATACCAATATTTGCTACCATTGGTATATTCGCAAGCAGGTCCATCTTCTCTATGAAGATTGCCATTGAGATACCAATGTTTATCGCCATCGGCATATTCGCAAGCTGGACCATCTTCTCTATGAAGCTTGCCATTGAGATACCATATTTTAGTGCCATTATACATTTCAACGGCTGGACCATCGTGAAACCAATATTTGCCAGCTATCAATATTTTAATTACCTGGGTTTAGGTTAGATTAATCTTCATTCCGAAGCGCATCATGTCTGCGATCGGGGTCAGGAGTCCAATCCCTGGGCTTTGCCGGAGAATCGAACATCTTATGATCTTCCGGCACCTCTAGCGCCCGACAGATCCGTACCGTCGCTGATAACGTCTGCGCGATATCCCGCATCTCATCGCCATTCAGACGATTTTCCGTATATAGCCTGGATCCGATCTTCTCCAGCCGATCCAAATCCACCTTACTGATCAAACAATAAATTCCCATAATCTGATCCTTTCAGGTAATACAGAGCAATGGTTTAAACTTACGGGTAACATTATTTATGAAATAGCTCTCGTTTTTACGATACGAAGAAATTCTTCATGATCAGAATATTCTATCTCGTCTCCATCGAGAAACCATTTTTTAATACCATTATCAAACTCAATAGCTGGTCCATCTTCTCTATGAAGCTCACCATTCCGATACCATATTTTAGTGCCATTATACATTTCAACGGCCGGGCCATCTTCTCTATGAAGTTCACCATCAAGATACCATGCGTTAGCTGGAGAAGATCGGATCCAGGATTTATGGGCCAGTCGAGTAAGTTTTTTATTTTTGCAATATTCAGACATCATACCATCTTCTCCAGCCGATCCAAATCCACCTTACTGATCAAACAATAAATTCCATAATCTGATCCTTTCAGGTAATAGTTTTAAACTTAATGCAGAAATGACGATTATATTCTTTAATTTCGTCGTCCCATTTATTATACTCTACTTCACAATCATGGCAGTATTCATAAGTGTTATCATGCCCGCACTCACACACGTACCCCTGATTGTACGGGAGTAGGCATTTCTTGCATGTCCGGATTCTACACCAAGTATGGGCCAGTCGAGTAAGTTTTTTATTTATGTCTGCCTGAGAAATCTTGGGCATCAATCTAACTCCATTTAGCCATTTAGTGGCTCAGTGGCTTAGTGGCTCAGTATCCGAAACCACCTTCATCCCGGTCAGCGCAGGTATCACATTGATACCCTGCACGCCTGTCTGCGGATGTCAAACGGCTCGGAGCCTTACAGGTAGGACAGGGAAGATTTCTGGGATTGGATGGTGTGGCGGCTCGGAGTGCCGAATTACCTCCCGGATCCGCAAAACCTACACCGTCAATCAAAAACTCATCGTCATGTTCGTTATTCATCACAATATCCTTTCTTGGCAGGCCGCCCCGGCGCGGCCTCAGGTTCTCAATACCTGATAGTTCCGTCAATTACCTGGGAACAGAAATTACGGATATGCTTCGCGACTTCCTTTGGAGATAATGGCGTCGACGCTGTTAGCGATCTGATGGTTTTATGATCAGCCTTATCGTGAATCCAATGGGCTCCTCCGTATTCATCATATTCGTAATGACCGTCGTCACTCGGAGTAACCGGAACGTTATCCCCGATAAAAAGAAGCTCAGTTTCAGTTTCGTTCAGACCAAAGACTTTTTCAGTAGCTTCGGCCGTGTACTTAAATACACTGCCATCATCAACAATTACCGCTGTATCGAGTGCTGGAAAAGAAAAACCTCCCCCGTCTTTCAGCTGGACCGTAACTAGACAAAGGCCAGCGCCGCGAAACTCAGGAATGGTTGTGGCCCATCCTAATGCACAGGCAGTCGTGCCGCACGAAAGATCAAGTTTGCCGTTGAAACCAAAACCCACCCAACTATTGAATGTGAAATTCTTATGAGGAAGCTCATCCAAGAATCCTGCTAACTTTAGAAGTCGGTCAATATTGATACGCTGCTTCATTGTTCAATCCTCTGCTTCAAAGGTCAGACCCGTGCTATCTTACCCGATACGGTTCCGGTGTTGATTTCCTCAACTTTCCTCGCAACCGTTCGGATCATATTAGCAGCACCGTCATTCTGATGATCAGTTTCAATCAATGCTTCATTCTTTATAACCTCCCACCCGTGGAACACCAGGAAGCACGAGAATATCACTCAAGACAACGGATGAACGATTGTGCACTTAACAACATAATAAAAATTATTAATTCCAAGCATCTCGAAAAGCTTAAAAGATTCCTCGTAAGTTCCGTGAAAATCCAAAGATATCCTGTGATTAGACAGCCACGCTTTAATATCACCGTCACAATATTTTGACATCACGTTCAGTAGCTCAGTATCATCATGATTATCAAAATTGATATAACCGGCAATCTCTCCATTACCAAATAACTTAATAAGCTGCTTCCGATTCATTTCGCGGCAAACAGTATCGGCTTCTTCCTTATTAAGGAAGATAGAATGCGCATGTCCTCCATCATGAGCCATATGATAATTATCATCATATTCAAAATCACGATACATCAAGATAAACGCTTCTGTAGTCATTCAGACCTTACCTTGAGTTTGAAGAGTATTGAATTGTTCCGTAGTTAACGAAACAGATAGCTTGCTCACTCGAATCTCATCCCGGCGAGAACCAACCATCCAATCGGCAATCGGAAGGTTCTCAAGCCACTTCTCAACCGTTGGGATGAATCCCAGATCCTCCAGAACATGATCCTCTCCGATATCCCTGACCGAAACCTTCTTTCCATCACTGTTGGTAATGGTGCATCCAAATACCTTTTCCAGAATAAAGATTCCGAATGAACTATGCAGAATGGCCCGGTGACGCATATCCGGGATAGAAGCCTTGCTGGAGTCAAAGAAATTATGAATCTCCATATAATCCTCAGGCACGCCAGCATGCTTGCGTGCAGAGTTTTTGGCATGACAATAAGGCTTCATTATTTTGACCCCTTCATAATTAGATAATTTCTATTATTTATCGGTAACGAGCGCCCAATCTGGATCCGGAAGCAATATAATGAAAGTCTCTCCATACTGGCCCATTCCCAAACACGAGATTCTGGGGGGGGAGGGGGCGTACGGCCGGGGAGTCCGGTAGTGGGTGCTTTCGTCCTGGGGAAGCCAAACCGCAACGATCTTGTAACTGTTTCCTCGGATATTAGTTACATGCATTCCCAATAAAGAATTCGAGAAGGTGTACTGGCTCATGTTTAAACTTTCCTCCAGGATAATAAAATTTCAAATCTACATCATCTTGATGACTCATAGTCGTCTCGACTATCAATTGTTTATCCGTAAACAAGATAATGTCGACGTTTCTTCCCGCTAACCATTTCCTCAATAATCCTGTCAATCTCGTTCGAGTTCGCCCGGATGAACTTATGTTTGGTCATACCAGACATGCACATCCACTGATATAGCCCCTCATCATTATCCACCCATTGGCAACGTTCTGTATGATTCATTAATCTATCCTATAATTTGTTATCGGGACGATTGGTTATTACTCGTCCAACTTCCCGCGCCACTCTAAAACACGACGGTCCTCGTCAGTCAGGATCCGATCGCCCTCCAAGCTGCCGAGGATAATGCCATAGTCCCGATATGCCTCGATCGCTACGTCTCGGTCCACGACCGGCGACGTGTTATTGAACCATTCGATATAGTCCCATTTTTTTCCTACTCGCACAGGCACATCTATTCGCACAGGCACATCATCAGGCTCGTACGCGTACGCGCAGTCCTCGCCAGCATTAGACGTGATCACATACCACTGATCAGCGAGCAGCGCCGCGCACGCTGTTTGGCCACAATCGCCGAACGCGAGGTTCAGGGCCTCCACCGCCATCTCCGCCGTTTGTTTTCGCATATTGATTACCTCTAATATAAATGAATGTTTGAATTTGAAACGGTTGTGCCCAGGGAGGGACTTGAACCCTCATTCTCTTTCGAGCTACGGATTTTCTTACCTATACTTAGTTTCCTAAGCGCGATGAATAACTTATTCATTCATCGTTTGTAGGTCTGGACTATGCCTTGACCATATCGGAACGTTTACATTAGAGAATCGTTCGGATTTAGGTCTCGCCCGTCTAGTCTCTACACCTTATTTAATCTTTCGATTAAATCTTGGCTCGGCGTTGCCGTATCATGGAAAATTCCATGGGTTAGGGTTTCACCGAATTTGAGCGATTCTACATTGCAGGTTTCCCTGCACGCACTCCATTTCCAAAGTCCGCCGCGTCTGCCTATTCCGCCACCTGGGCCAGTTCAGAATCATTAGCACGCTATTACTTAAATATTCATAACCTCCTATCAATCCCTATACCGTAGTTCTGAACGATTAGCCCAGTCAATTGTGAGTGACGGGCTAATCGCTCTGATTTAGATTATCGTGAAAAAGCCTGGAGCTTGGCTCCGGTCTCAGGACAAAGCGCCGATCGATCCGGCAGAATGCAAACCGAACCTTTCACCCATCCACTCCGATCCTCGATCTTCAGCACAGGATAGGAATCAAGGGACCTGCAACCCTCGCCATGATCATCGTTTGCACCGACCTCCCAATATACATCTTCCCCGTAGAAAAGAATCTCCGCTCGCATTTCCTTTTCCAGAGCTTGCCGCTCCATACTGGCCTTCAGAGCTTCCTGAATAGCCTGGACTTCGGTACAGTCTGGCGATATCACGGCACGATAATAATCAGTAATTGACCACTCATGACTCATGCTAAATACCTGCGGTGCCGTATATCCGCCACGGCAATCGCATCCTCCGTGAATCTGAAGAATACAATACTGCTCTGAATCCATTTTAAATACTGAAAACTGAATTCCTTGTGATAGAAAATTATCGCAGTTATAAGTATTTTCGATGTAAATCTCACGGCCTGGATCAGCACCGCGCTTCTTTGCAATCCACGCGGGAAAACTCTGGATCAACTCGGCATCCCGATTCTCCGGGAGGGCGCGAAACTTACGGAATTGCCGCGTCAGCGAGCGATCATAATCAAGCTTCTGAGAAAGAAAATGAAACAAATCAATCGTCACGTACGGTTCGAGCATTACCTTTCCGGCGTTCTTTCCAATGGTACAGTCGTACGTATCGAAAGATACCGTGGCACATGGCTTCTGCCAGAACGGAACTGAAAGATTCCGCTGCCATGAACGCCCGTACGCTCCTCCAGAGTCAAGAATGCTGGCTCCGGTATCCTCCCGCATCATATGCGCCAGAACTCGCTGCGTTCGATTGAAATTCGCCGGAAATGCAGGCTTGGAGACATTCTTTGCCGCTTCCGTAGCGCTATCCTGGGCGAACCTGTCCGCGACAATCGTCAGAATATGTCCGATATTCATTTATCGTATCCTTTGTTTTTTATAAATATACAGAATATGTTAAATAGAATATGTCCGATATTCATGACAGGGATCCAATGGTATCACGGGTCGATCTGACCGTCAATGTAATTAGAATCCGGTCTAGAGAATAATAGCCTGACATTTAGAGACGCATATTTTTACATTTAATCAGCAGTCATGACAACTACCGCTCAAGTTATTATAGAGAATAATACTTTCTCTCCCGGAATCAGCTCCGACGGTACCACCACAACCAATTATCTTTATATTGGTCTGATTAACTGTGCCGCAGATTCAATCATTCGCGATAACTTTATCTCAGGAATTCAGAATAATAACCTTTTTAATATGGTGGAGCTGTCAAACGGAGACGGAACGACTCTTTTACAACATATCATCACGAACAATAGATTCTTCAGATATACCAGTCAAGTAAATTCTTACATTACCTTCGGCACGACTACCGATAAATGTTTCGTTACGGATAATTCATTCGATCAATTTACCTGCAACGGTAGCTCTGATTTGGATCTAGTGAAAGGAATTAGTATCGATAGTGATAGTATATATGAACGAAATAAGAATCAAACTAAATATTTTTATATTCCGGTAAGGAATGAAGAGCCATCTGTTCCATCGAGTGGATTAGGAAACGTTACGACGCTCGATACTTCGTACGGATATACTATCAGCTCTACTAATGAAATAAATACTTATTTCGTAAATAAACCAGGATCGGCTAGGTTTGGATATCAAAAAACTTTTTCCTTGGAAAGGTTCTTACCACAAGGAATAAATATTGTTGAAGCTAAATTAGGGATGAATATAATCAATGCCACGATCAGCGGTACCTTTATAGGTGGTGGAGGTGGCGGACAAATCAATATAACTTTTGGCGGATATACCGGCGAAGCATTTATGGATGCAAGAGTTACCTACAATATTCTGCCACCATTTTTTCAAGCCTCAGCTATTACGGTGACTCCGGGAAACGTAGCCTCGCTCATCGCCACGACTTCATACATGACATTCACTCCTACGACTCCACAAAAACAATATTTCAAAGTTGGTTCTGGATACCAATTATCAGTATGGATAAACGCGGATGTCACGCACAACGCCGGAACCGGGTGGACATATGTGTTTTCACCATTAAAACTTACGTGCCGATGGTAAAGTTTACGGGCCTCGCGCTGCTGCTACATGTTCGACACTATCCTCATGGATGTCCTGGGCAACATAACGTGCATGTATTCGTGCACCAATCGCAAAGGGAATACGACCTGTGGGTAATGTCACATTCGTGACACTCGAAGCAACCACAGCTTGCCTTCTTGCAATTCTCGCAACATGTGCACTCGTCCGAGCAATTCTCGCACTCGCCACAACAATCGCAGGTGTGCGCCGTGTTCCCGCACCGCTCGCAGCAATCGCAATCTTCCGCGATGCTATCGCAGGCGGCGCAGCAATCGCAATCTTCCGCGATGCTATCGCAGGCGGCGCAGCAATCGCAATCGTACCGAATCTCTTGGGAGCAACGTTCGCAGGCTTCTAGGGTAGACGGATCAGACATTCAGACGCCATCCTTTCGTGGGTTATCGCTCTGCGCTAGATAGCCCGGTCTAGCTTATTACGAATCTTCTCAATCATCTTCAATTCAGCTGCCCTGATTTCATCGCTTTCCTGCCAAACCGGAACGTTATCCTCGTGACAACTGAGGGCCGCCCCGAGGCAACTGATCTCTGATCGCGTCAAAGTTAGCTCCACGCTATCGCTGGCGTCGCTGAGACATTCGGTTCCGGCCTCCTCCTGAGAGCTTTGGTCCAAAAGCTCGCGAGATTCATTCCGCGTGCCTCCACGGGGCTCCGTCACATGATCGAAAACCTGCCGCTTATGACGAAGGGTCATGGGCAAAACATACGCATTTCTATTTTTCATTCATCACCTCAGGTTTATCCTGTGTGTCTTGTTATTATTGATTCTGGCCTTCTCTCGAACACAGTAATCACAACATTCATCCGCCAGATATGAAAAACGGTGCTTCTCACACCAGGCAGATTCGTGCCGATCTCTATGATAATTGTATAATAGTGACTTCATCCCCTCAATTCCTGCTTTGGTTCATCAGAACTGTTTCCCGCAGAGTGCGCAGAAGTTGTCTCGATTATTCTCGCAAACCGAAAAGCCTTCGCAAGATGCTACGGCGAGATTCCACATTGACTCCGAAATGTGATCGTCCCTCCAACACACCGCAATAATAACGTTACAGTCACTACACAGGACGCCTAACGTCTGATCGCAGACTTCAGGCTTAGTATGAATATGAGGACAATCCATTTATTGTTTACTTCTTTCCTCGTGGAACTGTTGATTCCATATCACGGTTGATGTTTTTCCCAAGCTTCCAAGGATCTTTCAGAACCTTCAATGTAAACCTGGCATCCTCAGGATTGGGAAATTCCAGGGCAATTCAGTGATGTATGTTTGGTTAATTTCTTCACTAGTGCATCGAGATAACATTTCCTCACGTACATCCCGAGCCCAAGAAATAAGGGTATCGAGGTCCCAATTATCCATCGTCTCTACAATAGCCAGAATTTTTTCTTTATCCGTCATAAATCACCCCAACTAAACTGGCACAGGGCTGATATCTCTGGCACAGGGCTGATATCTCAGGCTGCTTTCAATCCCATGCCCAGAACGAATACCGACGCCACCACGATAATACCATAACTAACCGGATACTGCCCGGCCATGAATGCTGTATTGGTTAGGAATGGAAAGAACCGCGGCAAACAAAAAACCGCACCCATGACTGCACACGCCAGAACAATCAACTTTCCCATGTTAGCCCTCCTGTAATTAGACCGAATCTATCGGCCCGTAATTAGACCGAATCTATCGGCCCGTAATTAGACCGAATCTATCGGCCCGTAAAACCATACTCCAGGCTGCTGCGCATTCCAACGACATAGAATCGACAGAAAAAACTGGTTCATCAGAACTGGTTCATCAGAACTGGTTCATCAGAACTTGCGATAAAGAATACAATTTCTACATTCCAGAATTCTGGGATCGTCGGAGATACGATGCGGATCTTTTGGATCCTGACAAAGTAATATCCAATTCATTCCACGCTGAACCAGATTCACAGCGCCGAAACGTGCTCGGCTTTGAATACGGTTCCTCGGTATGACGGAAACGGAGGCTTCTCAGACTCTGCCTTTCTCGAATCCAAACAGATACTATACACGTCAACTTCAGCAAAAGTCGGAGGATTGTTCCGCACATAAACAACCGTTCCGGGTCCCACCGGAGTCATCACGCGATCTCCGGGACCAAAGGTCTTTTGATTGAACATATTTAATTCTCCAGAATTGCTGAATAATCTGGCATACGGTCATCATGACCAATACTTTCCCAGGAATCGGCTATAAAACTAACGGTAAAGACTTTAACTTCCATAAGAAAATCGCAGTCTCGGCGACTACATTCGGCGGAAGCTCAGTTTCGGGCCAACAACCCGATACCATCATTACTTTTCCCACCCAAACCGTCATTATGCAGAATGAAGGCGCGGGAACCGTAGAATATAGTTTCAATGGTCAGGTTGTTCATGGGGAGCTTGACAGTACCAAACCTGCCAGCGCTGCCCTGACATTCAATAATCGCCCAGTTTCGATGATTTGGCTTAGGGTAAAAACCGGAAGTACCGGCCCGATTACCGTTAGAATTGATGCCTGGGGAACGCCCTAATCACATAAAGGTCCCATCGGGGCTTCGATCCACTGCCCGGCCCGCTCATCACACCAATACCAAACATTAGTCACAAGCACATAATATCTCTGGAGACTCATGTTGAATCGAATATGAATGATATTCCCCGGTGGGGCTTCGGGCAATCCCCAGGATTTTAGCTTTGCCCGCACTTCGTCGGAATAATTATATCCCATAACACTATTGAATGTCATTCCCACATTCCATCACTGGTCGCGGTCATTGCGAACGCCCGCGTAGCGCGGCATGCGTGCTGAGACCTTGGAATAATTACGCTAACACGTTGGCTCAGAAAGGTCCCATCGGGGCTTCGATCCACTGCCCGGCCCGATCATCATACCAATACCAAACATTCGGAGCCACCAGCACATAATAGTTCTGGCGCCCCATGTCGCATCGAACATGAATGATATTCCCCTGGGGGGCTTCGGGCAATCCCCAGGATCTTAGCTTTGCCCGCACTTCGTCGCTATTGAATGTCATTCCCACATTCCAAGAATCTTGCCGATTTCATGCAGCTTTTGCTCGGCCCGATCAATTCCATTCTCATTCTCCACGGCCATTCTGGCTTCATTAACCAGATTCTTAATCTGAGCCAAATCTTGCTCAATACGAAACAGACGCTTCTTATAACCATTGGCAATGTTGATTATTGTCTCTAAATCTTGCTCAATACCCGACGCACCGCGATCTGCCATTTTATTTACCCTTCAAAAAGACGCAACATTAGAACGCTGATTCAATTCAACCATAACCATTGCCAATGTTGATCATCGGTCCTAATCTAATTTAGCTTAGATTTGTCATTCTTCGTCGCAATAATAATATCTCGCCCAGGATATTTAGCCATCGCTTTCTTCAATGCCTCGTCAGGATTCCGTGCCTTTACCTCCCAAGTTAAAACTCCACCCACAAATACAGCAAATAAAACAGTCATTTTGATTTAACTTTTTCCATAGACATCTATCGTATTGACGATGGTCGCGGCTTGACTCACTAGAGGACCGAAATTCTCAGAATATTTCTGAATCCCCCCGGCCCCGTGAATATGCCCGCATAACAAAAACTTCGGCTGAACCGTAATCTTGTAGTTCAAAAAATCATTCAGATTACTATTACCGAATCTCTTGATTTGCCGAGGACACATATCCATTACCCCGGCCGGAGGACAATGCGCCACCAAAACTATCCCCGATCCTATCTCTTTTACCGTCTTTTCATTCCACTGACTCGCCAATGTATCAAGTCTACCGGACATCTCTTGGTTCGGTACCGCGTAATTCCATGGAAAACAATCCTGCGGAACATATGGAAACCCGTAAAATAAATAATCAGAATGATTCTCCCACTTCTGATCAATAGAAATTGCCTTGATTCCGACACGCTGCATCAATGGCACGGGATCATAATAGTCATGATTGCCAGGGCAATACATAAAGGTATGCTGGCCGATCCAATCTGCAAACTTCTGGATACGTTGCCGCATCCATTTCTCCTGAAACTCTACCTCAGCTTCAATCGAAGGTGCCCGGAGTCCTGAGACCCCCCACAATGTAGGAGAATTGGGCTGCATATCCCCTGAATGAACAATTAAAGATTCTTCAGATTGGAAATCCTTAGATTCGGAATCCTTAGATTCGGAATCCTTAGATTCGGAATCCTTAGATTCGGAATCCTTAGATTCGGAATCCTTAGATTCCGGAATTGCAGGGAAGCTTCCGTGTGTGTCGGAAATATGTATGATTTTCATTTTGATTCAAGTGGGACCTGCGGGGATCGAACCCGCGACCTTGAGTTTAAAAGACTCTTGCTCTCTACCGGCTGAGCTAAGGTCCCAAGTTTCGCAGTATCTATCTATTTTAGACTTCATACGGGACTATATATATCAAAGTCCCGTATGAAGCCTGTCGTTCTTATGTCGTGCCGCTCAGGCAATCAAATTCAACTTCATGAATATCCCACGAAGATGAACCTTTACCATGCGACTTCTTCATAAGAACATGTAGCTTATCATGGGTGCGAGTGATCATAAGACTGATTCCCTCGCTGATAAAATCTACCTCAGCCACCGTATAAGGTGACTCCATAACAAAATAACGTACCATGTTGACTCCATATCACGGTTGATGTTTTTCCCAAGCTTCCAAGGATCTTTCAGAATGTTCTTATTGTACTTATGGTTACTAGGGTTCTTCGGGGCTGAGCTTTACGAAAAACTATCGTGCGCCGATCGAACGATCTCCACTCTATGCCCGATGTTGCAGAAAGCAGACCGTCTAGCACTTCGACCATACGTGGCATGTCAGATATTCCCATGCGGTAGTGCGTTCGGTAGCTTCTGCCCTCGAATGTGAATATCACTTCCCACATGGTGCTCTGCCACGCATCCCCGCGCGCCTGCGCTGCGAAACCGATCTCTAGCGGCGCCAGTATCTCACGTATATTATAAGTGATCTCTAGGGTGGAAAGCGCCTCGGTCAATGTGGGCATGGTCGCCTTTCGCGGATTAGCGCGTAGCGCTAGATAAAACGTTGTACAGCTCGGCACCGAATAGGGTTGTTAGCGCGTCGCGCGTCTTTCGCGAGGCTTCGTATGCCGCGAAAGATGCATCGTCTGCCCCTGCCCCTTCCGTAAAGAGGCAAGAGAGTACACTAATCTTACTAGGAAGTGATTGCCGAATGCCAGATACGGACATTCTAGTCATGTATGTCGTACTGTAGGTACGCCCCTCGAATGTGAGGATCACACACCAACGGTTGGAGTCCAATATCGGGCCACGCGTGGCGAACGCCTTCCATCCCGTATGACGTAACTTGTAAGTGATCTCTATGGTGGAAAGCGCCTCGGTCAATGTCATGATGACCCCCGCAAAATTCTTTGATATCAAAGATCCATATCTATCATGCCCATACGGAACTAACGATCTTCATCCAGAAATCCTCAATCGTCGCAACGTGATCCTTCGTACCATCACTTGCCTTGCTAATATGGTGCGCAGCTTCATGTACCATAATCTGCAATACCTTGTTCCGGTCCTTCAGATGCTTCCGGCTTATCTCAATGCTGGATTCCCCATTCTCAGAAATATATAGCCCCTCCAGATCATCCCGAGCAAAATCTACAATATTAGGCAATCCCAGCTTATAACCAGTCTTCCCAAACATCTGACATGCCTGCTCAAGTACCGTTCTCTCAGAACTATCTAGATCCGACCAACCATAACGCTTGACCGTGCTGCTGCGTAGGGATTCCCTGACCTTCTCGAATCCCCCAAGTTCTCGGCTCAAAAGAGCTTCAAGTCCCGCCGAAACAACAATCCCTCGCTTTCCAAAATGCTCGATTTCTCGGCTCTGCTCCATATTCAGCACCGGGATCGCTCCGACACCATACCGCGTTTCAAACTGCTCGGCCATGGTCTTGACCAGATCATCCCCAACATATCCAGCATTATACTTGTCAATGCCCGATACATCAGCAACCTGCTCATCAAACATCTTGAAAAACGGAACCGTCAGATCAGGACGAGACGAAATCGCCTCCTCCCAAATCTTACGAACCCGATACTTCAGATCATTCGATTCCACCATCTTACGGTCACGATCCAATTCCGTATGGAAAAGATCATAACCGTACCGATAATCAGGATTGCTCTGGACAAAAATCCCCTTCACGAAAATCTTGCCAGCATACTCCGGTGCCATCAAAAGCCTGCCATCATAAGTCTTGACCTGTTGATCAGACTTCAGATAATCCTTATTCAGGAATAGGAAACACCAGAACATCTTATGCCAAGCTTCCTTGGTAATGTTCTGGATCTCCACACGTACACGATTCTCTGCCTTCCGCCCCTCATGAATCTTGAACACCAGAACATCAGCATTGAATCGATCAGATCGCTCGATTACCGGCTCCCAAACCTCTGTACCGTTCCGAATCTTTATGGGGTGTCCAGCCCTCAAAAGGGCCAAAGCTCCGATCTTCGCACCTTCTCCGTAGAAGCCGCGAAGCTCACGATTATCACGCTTGGTAGAATGTCCCAAGAGCAACATATCCCGGTCCAGTACGACTCCCTCGTTCTCGATTCTAAGGGTATCGTTATGCCAATCCACGGTCATGGTCGCTCCGAGCTCTTGCTGAGCATCTATGGCATTCTGAATATACTCTCGAATTCCCTGATACGCATCCCACCCCGGAACATAATCAACACTGATCGACAATTCAATGCGCTTCATTTGACCGATTCTTTCTTTTGTGGCAACGGTACTTTTTTCTTCACCAACTTCAGGTCATGCTTTTTTAAACATGCCGGAGCCACGCTCTGGCGTCCGGATGTCCTCATCTGAGTACATCTCAGCGAGCGCGCGCGTCCAAGCGAGACTGGGGATGATATCAATCACCTCTGAGTCCAGATCGGGATCTTGCAAAGAATTGCGCTCGTGACCGCATCCCGTGGGGATGATATCAAGCACCTCTGAGTCCAGATCGGGATCTTGCAAAGAATTGATATCAATTCCTTCTTCAATCATCCGGGCAGCGATTGCTTCTGCACCTTCCAAGTCCTCCGCCTGAATCTCTACCCATCCTGTTACGGTGACGGTAGCCGTGACAGAAAATTTCTTTTTCATATTCAGGTCCTTCTATTCTTCTTTTTATTGAAGAATTTAATCAGTTCCGCGGCCAGTTTTTCTTTTTCCAGTTTAGATTTATTAATCTGAATAGTTTTTTGTGATTCAAGGTTAGATCTCAATAATTCAGAATGAATTTTCGAGATACGGTTTAATCCAGACTGGTCTAGATTAGATATAAAGCTGTAATAAAACAGGACATTATCTGAGATGAAGGGTTCGGCGAAATTGTTAAGTTTAAGTTCCACGCCTGATTCATGGTGACCAAAGTTAGCCCGAGCATACCAGAGGGGTTGAGAATCCGATGCTTTCGGGGCTCGGCTAGGAATCCTGAGATTTTTTGATGTTGTTTGGTTGTTTTGTGGGAACAGTACATTCCAGGCATCGAAATAACGTTCAAACGTTTCTTTACGCGAGATATCGGTACGGATCCGATTAATGCAAGCAGAGCATTGGAAATGTTCCTTTAAGACCCAATCATCAAGGTGCAGGCTCTTAGGAGGTTTATATTCTTGGCAAATACTGAAAGGTCCCGGGAGCGTTGCCACGGAGTCTATTATTTCGGATAATTTATCGATAACTTTTAAATGAAAATTATTCAGGGCATCATTATATCGGGCTTTTCTAGATAGATTTTGCAATAAATCTGAAGGGGCCAAGATATCAATTTTTTGATAATCTGTTATTTTGGCTCCTGGATATCGGTTCAGGACAGCTTTAAAGGTAGTGGTGACGGATAGGGGATCGGGTCTGGAAGATTTCGCGAGAATGATATGACCACGATCATCATCGGTATACCAGCGGAGCAAAGCGTGATGTCCGCCATGAGGATAGAAGACCGTTTGGTCGTAACAGGGTTGTTGCGTGCGGGACTTTGTCATTAGACATACTTTCTGTTCATGACACTCACTAATTTCATCCCCTGACAATCCTACTCGGAGCTTTAGGCTCGGAGCTTCAGGCTCGGAGCTTCTTTCCAAGGTGAAGATTCTCTCCCGTGACCTGTCCCCGCTGAAAGGCCCAGGCATCAAACCGTGACTTGCTCGCAGGCAAAGCCTTACTCCGCCCAGCATACGGCGCGATGATACGGTTCTTCTCCTGATCCACGTAGGTTTGCCTCTGATCCAGAACCATCAAAGCCATGGATTGTCCTGACTTGACAGCTTCCGTACGCATGATTTCTCGCTGACGAGAAAGTTGTGTAGCGATTCCAGATACGGCACCCTCACAATAACTAAAACAGGCCACATGTCCCCGACCCTTCATTTCCAGATTGCAGATATTCTGCACATCCAGAAGGAGCCAGGTAAACATAAACCTCACGATATCCACATCCTCCACCACTCCAACAAGCGTATAATTGTTGGTTCGGTGTCCCTTCCAATGAATAACCCGGCAAGAATAATGACTCGCCAGAACACCCAACAGTCGAACCTTCCACGGAATAATCCTGCCAGCCTGATAAACCTCATTGACGCTCGTAACGTCAGGCTTTCTCTGCGTCTCAACGGTTGTGCCGGAAAGATTGATATCAGCCTGACTCAAACGGTATTGATCCAACAGGGCAGATGCCTTAGCCGCGGCATTCGCCGCCTCGTGGACATTAGTGGAGGTTGCGAGAGCCTGAAGCTTTCGGATCCGATCCATGATCTTCTGGAGATCAACCGAGCCTGACGATTCAGATTCATTATTCATTTTTTTGATCTCCTGATGGCGATCAGGTCCTCGTTTAGAACCTGAAACCGTTTATCGGCGTCGAGAAGCATGATCCGCATATGTAAAAAATACATTTATTAGCAGAATCATGCCGATGGCTTGAATCGTTATTAGTAGCATAGATTCAGATCGTTTATAAAGAATTGTTCGGGTTTTCCATTGAGCGTCAGGTTATCCATGGCTCGGGATTCTCCCGAGCTTTTCCCATGAATTCATAAATGCCTGGATATTCTTTTTACCTTCTGGATTCCGAGAATGTACGGTATATCCGGGAGGACTGGGAATGACCGAGCTATCCTCACGATAGATGATATTCTCGCGTATCCAGAACAAAAGATTCATCGCGGTATCATTAGATACAGAATCCCGACACTGGATATCAGTTAGCTTATAAGCCAGGTTAGCAACCTTTTCCATTGAACTTTCATATGCCGCGCATATCTCCCTATCACTGATTGACCCGTGCTCGAAAAGCAATGCATTGGACTGCTGAATCGTCTCGATTCCTTTATGTTTTTCACTTTTGGGCGCAGATGAGGAATCGAACCTCAACCAATCGGAATAACCAATTCTGCGCCGATGATTATAAGGTTTGTTTAGAACGGAATATTATCTGGAATATTATCTGGATAGATATCTTCGGGTAAGTTTAGCCGTGAAGAGTCCGGCTGGATAATTTCCGGAGCAATGTAACTTTCCAATTCTTCACAAGGCAAATTAGATTGGCCGGTGTTATGATGGCGGCAACTATGCCACGTATCTAGTTCGGAAAGAGTCCATCCGTATCCATGGCATCGGCAAATGTCAGGATTCGGATCTGCCCAATCGCCACGACAAAAACTTTCATAATAGGCTTGAGATTCAGAATGAGCAGAACCGGTCCACTTATTATTGCTCATTTTTATAAATCCTTTGTTTATGGATTATAAAGGAAGGGATAATGGCCAGGGTTCCGGGCCTAACCATATCCCTTCCTTTATGCTCAGCCTTCCTGCTCCGACTTCAATGATTGGACAAGAAAGAGCTTTCCGCTATTCGGGTCATCATGCTTTGCATGAGTCCTGGTCATCCCGACATAGTAAATATTGTCCTCTTCCTCGGATTTCCCAGCCTTCAACGTAGGCATGAGAATCCATACCCTTTTGCGCTCGTGACCTTTCCCACGATGCACGCTGCTCAGCGTAATAATGTTCCCTTCATCATTATCACTAAACATCCCCTCAATCTTACGCCTCATATCATCCAGATTATTACATCCGGACGCCAAAGCATGAAAACAATCATAACGATCCTCAATCGTCTCGATTGCCTTCTCACTCTTATTCTTCTTCTTGTTTACCCTCTCCGTCTCTCGATCGCGCCAATTCTCCAGATAAGTAATAAACTTATCCATGTCCTTAGCCTTACTCCGACGAATAAAGGCGAGGAAGCTCGTCCCGATATCCCGTCCCTGGATATTGCACCCACGTCCCTCTTTCAAGAAACGCATGGCAATTCCCATCAAAGGAGCATTGGCCCGAGAAAGAATGAAGTCTCCCGGTCCGGCTCCATTGATCATATCCTCAAACCCACAATCCTGCACGGATCCCTCGGGCGCAGTTTCATGAGCCTGGAAATCTTCCAGGCCAGGGATATTATCGTGAATCAACTTCACGACAGACTTAGGACACCTGTATGTAATGCTGAGCGGAAGAACCTTTGACTTGGTTTCCTCAATCAAAAGTTGAACCGCCCGCGCATCCGCGCCCGCCCAGGAATAGATTGCCTGACGAGGATCAAGGAAACAGATAAGCCTTCCATTGGGCTTTACCATGTTCTTGACCAATTCCCTTTGCGCCTTATTCCAGTCCTGAGACTCGTCCCCAAACACACAATCAAACTGATCCATCTTGATCTTGTGATACCAAGGAAAGAACAGCATATCATTGAAATCAATGACATCCGTACGCTCGGCGCTCAACTTATGAACCTCCAGAGCCATGATAACGAAAGCATCCGAGCTAAACCCAAGATACTCATGCTCCGTTTCAATTCCGTATTCATCAGTGATCTGATGAACCTGCTCAGAATCAGTGATACTGATAAGCAAAAGCTTGCAAAACTTGACCGTTTGGTCAAGCTGATCCACAAGCTCTGCCTTCTCGCTCTCATCCCCAATGAGGCTGCGAATGATATTCGGAACCTTATAATTATCCGGCGCACCGACCTTGAAACGTCGCCGCACGGCTCGATATCCGAAAGAATGGCAGGTTCCAGACTCAACCGCATCCGGGAGTCTATCCTTCAATTCATGCGCAATCTTCTTATTGAATGCCACGGCAGCAATTGTTTTGCCAGCCGGAACATAAAAGGTTGCCTCAACCAATGCAGTCGTCTTTCCAGAACCCGCGCGTGCCTGAATCACCAGGTTTCCCTGGCCTGAGGCAACCTCCGAGAAGATAGCAGTCTGTTGAATAGAGGGATTAGCCAGACGCCTGACTTCCTTCTTCTGAGAAGGAGCCGGAACATCAGTTGTCTGATTCCCAGCTTTCTTCTTTGCCCACCAAGCCTTTTTTTGTGCCGCTGTATATGCCATCTTTTCCTCTTTTTACCCTTTCAAGGAACTATCTACGAATTGTGCCGAATTGTGCCTGAATGTAAATTCAGCCTGGAATCCTTCCAGAACCCTTTATTTTCTCGATGTTTTTATGTGCCGGAATGTGCCGGGCCAGAATTGATTTTTAGAAAAAAAACGACCCATGGTTCGGCTCTGGACTAAGATGCGTAGTATCGCATCCTCGTGAGTGGAAACGGCTATCAGTTTTTTTCTGAGATCGTTACGGAACCGGAACGAGAAGGTTTATGATTCAGAGGATTGCGCATGAATCTGCGCGCCTCGGTCACGGTATCAAAGCTTCCCCATACCCGAATAGGTTGAGAATCGGGGGATTCCAACCATCCTACCACATGATATGTGCCGTGGCGACGGTCAAGAAAAAGACCAGCTTTCTCTTCCACATATCCGCATGAAAACGCGTATCGAGTCAATAGCCCAGACTTCGTATAGAATCGCGGTTCCATGTTGGATCCTTCTTTTTGTAAACTTTTCTTTGTTCGAGGAGATCAGATCCGTGTCCACGCTTCCGATACCGGGCTATAAACCATAGTCCAGGTACCGAGTGTCTTTTCCTTTCGTGGGGAAGGTCTGGCCTTGAGCTTTCCCTTTTCCCAGAAAAAGACCAGAGTATCATGGTCCTGATACTCTTCCGGCAGAGCATCGAAAGCCACAAGATGATTCTCAATCATCCATTCGGGAAGAATCGAGGAATTGATATTCATTGATTTCCTTCATTGAATCGGGGACATAGAGACTTTATAGAATGCCATCTATGCCAGTAATCCCGGCCAGAACCGCAAAACAAAGCCAGGATAGCATGAAATGCCGTTGCACGTACGAACGGACGGTTCGTGAGAACCGTCAGTCACGCCCGGAAGTAATAGTGGAATGCTTCCACCACGGCGGAAGCTTACGGTTCCGTAGTCGATTATATTGGTTCCATACCGCGCTCGGCGGTACTCCGTGGGTGTTGCGCGCCGCCGCAGTCTCGACGTCACAACTAATCGTGACGATCTCTGCCTCGTATCCGTACGCCTGGCTTCCCAACATATATGGGGAAATCTCTTCCACTGTCGTATTGGTGTTATCCACCAGAGCCAGAGCAGTATTGTCGGATCGGATAAATTCGATGAATTTAAAAAAACAATCCGCGTGCGCATGACCAAGCTTTGAAGGATCAAATTTATATTGACCCTCCTTGAGGAAGAAATGATCCGCCGAAAAAAGTTTGAACCCCGGATAATCCCGAGCAGCAAACGTAGATTTACCGCTACCGCTGATCCCCGAAAGAATAATAACTTTTTTATTCATCTTTTCCCCGCACGGCAATTGGTTCGCGGAAGCGTGGACACGGATCTGATCCATGCCCGAAGGGATCTAATCGTGACGATCTCTGCCTCGTATCCGTACGCCTGACTTCCCAACATATATGGGAAAATCTCTTCCACTGTCGTATTATCCACGATCGCCAGAACAGGATCGTCGGATCTGATAAATTCGATGAATCGAAAAAAACAATCTGCTCGCGCCTGACCAAGCTTTGAAGGATCAAATTTATATTGACCCTCCTTGAGGAAGAACTGATCCGCCGAAAAAAGTTTGCACTCCGGATAATCCCGAGCAAACGTAGATTTACCGCTACCGCTGATCTCCAAAAGAATAATAACTTTTTTATTCATCTTTTCCTCGCGCCGTGATCCAGTCACCTTAGATATTGAGGATTACAGAATGAAACCCCTACATCATTGTAGGGATCTCGCCGGTCAGCCGCGCCGAATCACACGAATCGTCATTCGCTCATCGAGCAAAGCTCGCGGACTAGCGCTACGGCGCTGGTCTGCACTTCCGCCCGCACGTCGCCACGGCAGGTGGACACCCTGTAGATTCGCGATCGGGCCTGGAACCGCTCCCGAACCGTCCGGTAGGCGGTGTCGCGGATCGCCGCGCAGAGCGCGACGTAGAGTCCGTCCCAGCGCCGAGAGGCGGTGATGGTGGCGATGGGGATATCATTATCCCCGTACGCGGCCTCGTACGCGGCCGCGTACGCGGCGGCGACACCGGCGATCGCGGCGCTGGCGGCGAAGTCCGCGGCTCGGGCGATGGATTCGCACT
>Ga0163154_10000887_pt1 | contig 46553 bp, 54 predicted proteins | sample OliLakLV19MP9P1_FD_148649 | JGI IMG/M metagenome (GOLD analysis project Ga0163154, IMG submission 148649) | Freshwater microbial mat bacterial communities from Lake Vanda, McMurdo Dry Valleys, Antarctica - Oligotrophic Lake LV.19.MP9.P1 | ecosystem: Environmental > Aquatic > Freshwater > Lake >... | reverse complement strand
TTACCAACCTGTCCAACACCAGCTCCTACGTTGGTCAGTGAGTTAATACCTGCTCCAGCAACCCATGATAGGTTTGTGCCGTCAGTCCCTAGAACTTCTCCTGCGTTTCCAGTTTGAAGTGGAAAACCATTAGGTCCTAGTAACACAATCAAGTCAGCTGACGCCTCAAGACCTGTGTTTATTTCGTCAATCAATCTCTTCGTGACACCAAGAGCCATCTTGTATGTTTTGCCTGCGATATTCTTATTCGATGCTACAGTTCCTTCCTGACCACGCAAAATAACGAGTGCGTCCACTGTTCGTGTGACTACTCGTATAATTTCACGCTGTGGGTCAGAAGCTGGACCTGTGTAGTCTGTGGAGTTGTACCATACTAGGTTAAACTGACCTTCAACTGTATCTGGTAGCTTACCCCCGTCACCAGAGGTTAGCGTAATAGATGCACTCGCTGCAGTGTATAGACCTACTGGTATGACCTCCGCAAAATTTGTTACTGGGTCGATTGCTCGTGACATATAGATTTTTTGCCAACCTATTTAGTAACCTTTCGACTTTTTTTAATTTCTGGTTCTGTTTCTACTGGTACTATCTCCTCACCTACAATGTTAAACATTGTGTTCATTTTACCAGTTACATCGTCGAGTACTTCTTCTGGTGTCGCATACTTTTCTCGTATTACTGACTCAACAAAGCTCTTGTAACCACTTGCACCCTCTGTTAACAGAGACTCTAGCTGGTTCTTATCAAATGTCATTAGTGTTTTTTTGTCAAATTGTTCCATATAATTAGTAGATACCTCTTACTGTTAATAAAAACGTGTCGTTTATACCGACAAGTGTGAACCGCATATACGCAAAGTAGTCCATTTCACTACCACGTACATACAGCCCTGCTGCCGTAATTGTTGGAACGGTTACTGCTGATGTATTCCTTAACTGTGTGTAAGGAACGTAGTTGATACCGTCGTTACTTACACCTACTGTAACACTTGTGAATGTTCCAGCTGCCTGAACGGACAGCTTGTTAGAGTTTGTTGTACTGCAATCAATAACAAGAGAGCCTAGTTGGTCAGTCGATATTGTAGTCGTAATCAAACCAACTTTTCCTGTTTTTGATATTGTAAAGTTTGTTGTGTCCATATAGTAATATTATATATCTATTTTAATAATGTGTACAGAAGAGTGAGGTGAGCACGACCACCATGCCCACTTCACTCTCCTGTACAGGAGAGTGAACTGTAAACTATACAGTGACAGCGTTGGAACCAACAATCCATTGGAATGCGGACCAACCAACCTTGAAGTAAACAGAGCCTTCGTAAATCTTAGTACCGTTAGTGATAACGTTCTCAGTATTTACTCGAGGCTTCCATCCCCACAAGATGCGTGTCATGTCGCTTGCACGCATTGTATCGATAAGATACCAGTTGAACTTATTTGCAGCTGCACCGTTGTTGTCGATGTAGTTTGAAATAACAAGCTCGATTTCTCCCTCTAATGTCTGCCAGACGTTGTTAACACGGTTAGCTGTGTCTGGGTTACCAATAGACTTCAAAACTTCGATAGCCTTGTGCTTCAAGTACTGCGATACAACGAGAACCTTGCGATGTCCGTTCATCAAACGTACTCCCTTGTCGTCGTACTGGGTATCCAACATCTGTGCGGCAATTTTTAGGTTGTCGTAAGAGAAAGGAATTGTTCCCAAGTAGTTTGACTGTGCAGGAGCATCTACCATTGCGTGAGTAGCCGAGAACAAAGCCTCGCCACCAGGACCAGCAAAGTATGATGTGTTGAATCCTTCTGATAGAATCTTCGCAACGTTCATGTCGATACGCTGGTTCATTGAGTTTGCCAACGCCATGGTAGCGTTAGAAACATCGTCCCAACGTGAGAAACGAATCATTTCTTCTGATACTACGAAGCCCTTTGTAAACTTCTCAGGTCGCAAGGTAATGAATCCTGCTGCCTCGATGTCATCAAGGTTGTATGGCTGCTGCTCAACTGTTGATTCTGCTGGTCCGAAACCTGTGAAGTTCTGGATAGTAGTTTCGTAATTGATAGCGTCCTGCTCCTTAAAACCAAACTTCTGATACTCTGTACGCTGTGAGATTTGACTCTTCGCTTCGTTCCAGATGTCAGTAACTTTGATGTCAACGAGTGAAAATAACCGAACAATAGAAATAGACATATATTATTAGTTTTCTGCACCTACTAGCTTGATAATCTTGAACACCCCGACACGGAGTCCACTTCCTACACCTGTACCTCCCAATCCTGCTGGGTCAACCTGAACACATGATACGATTGCGTTAGCACCAGTGGTAACACCACCAAGTACGTCAACCATTTGTGCACCAGTTAGCCCGATGATGTTGTAAGCACTTCCCACAGATAGTAGAGGGTCTAGGTCTGCATTTGTGTCTGCTTCAAATTCATAGTCTTGGTCGATAGGTCGGAAGATAACTTCCTCCTTTTTAACGGTTACGTTAGTAGCCGTCATGGTGTAAGTCCCCTGCATAACACCGATAATTGCTTCTCCAGGAGCAGCAACTTTCAAACCTAACGCTCCAACAGTTGTTACAAGGTCGCCGTCGGTCAAAACTTCTGAGTTCTTTCCAAGTACGTTACCAGCAAAATTGTCGTTGTAGCCAGGCATTCTTAATAGCTTGAACATATTTTATTGTTTTTGTTTATCTTTATAATGAGCTTTGATTTTATCATCGCTAAGACCAGCCTGCTTGAGAATCTCGTACTCAGCTTTTGGAATAGAGAGTTTTGCAGGTCCAGAACCACCGCTTGAACCATCTGCCTTAGTAACTCCTGCACTTGCTCTAGTAGCTAACTTCTCGGCGTGTGACGCTTTCGTTTCCAGTGCTGATTGCTCCTCAACGGATTCTGCTGCGTAGGCTCGTGATATGTCACGCATAACCGCTTTAAGATTCAATCCTGATGACGTTGCGAGAGCTGAGTAAGTGTTCATAACACGTTCAACCATCATCTTAGACATCGGATGCTCTTGTGCGAACTCCATAAGAGCTTCATCGAAGATTTCCTGCTTATTTTGTTCAAGGATTTGATTAACAGGTGCTACCTCTTCTTCAATCCTCGCGTTCCATACCTGAACCGACTCGTCTTCTGTGTCGAGTTTCTCAATGAGTTTCTGACGTTCACTCTTACGTACCTGTCGTGTGTCTTGTAAAGCTTGAAGACGGATTTTTTTAATATCACGTAGTTCTTGCTCACTAGCCATTTCTAGGTTTTTGATTTCATTGATAAGCTTAGCTTTGTCTTTGTCCTCAGTTTCTGTTGTTTTACCAGCATCAGCCGCTGGAACGTCTTCGGTAATTTCTACCTCTTCGTCTACTAATGTGATTTCTTCATCATCCATATGTGTTTTTGTTTAACGTCATTAGACGTGGGTGTTAGCTATTACGAGTAAGTGAGTTTCGCTCTCTTGCCCGAAAGGCTGCGTAGTGTAAGAAGTTGGCGAACCCACTCTATGCAGCCTGTCCGACAAACGAGCTATAACTCTACCGTCCCCCCTAAGCTATTGAGGCTTATAAAAGTACTCTTAGAGCGTGCAACAAGAGAGCGAAGTGTTTGGAGTGCCCCTTGATTGTACTCAAAAGCCTCCTTGTCACCTGTTTCTAACTTGTTCCTTAACGACTCTATTTCTTTTTCCAAAGCCTCGCGTAACATTGGGTCGCCGTATATCTGTGCCAGTGCGTTCATTTTCATATTATATTTGTGGTAACGGCGGTGCAGAAGACGACGGTACTGGTGCATCAAATGGTGATGCCTGTGGTAACGGCTGTTCTTGTGGCTGTTGCTGTGCACCCTCGTCCTTCATAAGGTCAGCGAACGGTACATCGAATGACTCGTTAACGTATTTGAATACCTTTGTCATGTCCACACCTACGTCGATACCCATAGCCATCGTCTGACTGATAAGGTTGAGTATGTACTGAGCGTACTCGAGTCGCATAGCCTGGTCCATAGCTTGGTTTTTGAGCCACGACGAGTTTCGCTGAACAGTAATATCAAATGTGTGGTCGTCAAACACCGCTGCGTCGACTAGGTATGTCTTCACCTCAAGACCTTGCTGGAAAGCAAGCTCCTCTGCTGCGTCCATCTGCTCGAATGTCCTCATCCGCTCTTCGTGTGTAGGGCTGTTCTGAAAGTAGATAGAGCGTATTGGCTCGTTCTCGTTTTCTGACGGGACCTGTACGTTTTTGTATATTAACTCAGTGTACTTTTCTCCGTACATTCCGACGTTTCGCTCGACACGTGGTACAGAGTAAAACTGCATGATGTTTGCAAGACGTTGTTTTGTCCTACTGACCTCCATATCCTCCATAAAAGTAGACGAGTACGCGATAGTCGCGTTAGCCTCTTCTTGTTGTAGCATAATCTGCTTGATGTCTAGCTTACCTCCGTTTTTAGTAAACGAGTCAGCACCCCCGTACACACCTGAAAGCTCTTTAAGTAGTACTTGAAGTTGATTAAAGTAGTTACTTTCTCCGCTGTTAATCCCAGGTAGCTCTATAACCTTGTATTTATCCACGTCAGATACTTTCTTTATCTGCATGATGTCGAGCTCCTCTTGGTCTGCCATGTCGTCGTCTGATGTAAGAATAAACGGCTTGAGCGAGTACTGTGTCTTTGTGTCAATCATGTTGATAGTCGAGTTGAGCGTGTCCTGCTCGCCTTTGATTTTCTCAGGTAACCCGATACCCCAGAAGAACTCGTTAGTTGGGTACTCGAAAACTCCCTTTGAAAAAGGATATTTACGATGCCTGAACGGCATTGGTCCGTCGTATATAACAATACCCCCAGCGATAATAATATGTCTGTTCATTAAACGGTGGTAAAATCTGATTACCTCGATTTGATACTGCATTTGCTGTACGTTGTTGTTTTGATTTCCGTAAAACTCTGTGTCGTTAGTCCCGAAGCGTGCACCTGGCTGTGCGTTCTCTGAGTCCTTATACATATGGAACTCTTCCAGATATTCTTCTGTGTCGTAAAGCTGTCGCCACATTATCGCAGGTTGTTTTTGAATATCAGGCTGATACGGATTGGTAATAATCAAATCCTCAACAGGTATTTCTTGCTGATACACATCGTCAAATAGTACTCGCTTTGTTTTTTGTGTTTTGTACTTCCCAGTAAGTGCGTTGAACTTAAGAACTTCTTCGTCCTCTATCATACTGAGCTTGTATCCTTCGTATACAATAACAGTACCCTTTACAGTCTGGCTAGTTACGTTCTCCCGATATTTAGCGTCAGCACCTTCTTTGGTAAGCGATACCTTATTAACACAGCTGAGTATCTCTGCGAGTACTTTATTCGGCGAGTTGCTTACTTTATTAGTAGACGCTATATGCGTCTTCGGTCCAGATGCTGCAACTTTCGCGATGTACGATACACATACGTTACGCGTAAAGTTCAAAAACATCAGGTCAGGGTTCTGTGTAGAGTATCCGTTATATCGTGTCTGCCACAAGCGAAGACATGTTGTTAGATTCCTGTTTTTTAACTCAGGATAAGCGTTTTGCATTATAAGATTACCGCGTGTCCAGAAATCCCACACCAGAGACAGTGCATCTTTGTTCTCGACAGCAGCCATTTGTGTTTGTATATAGGTTCGTTGTTTTTTAGACATATGGGTATGTATTATGTTTCACGTTTCACGCCATAAGTATACTATTAAAAAACTAAAGAGTATACTACCCTTTAGTTTGTTTAGCGTAGGTGTATATAAGTACATCGAGTTGGTAACGAAAGTCACCATTTTTGTCGTAATTACCGTACACCACTTTGTGTTGCTCAGTAACGTAAGTGACTTGTTCACGCATTTTCTCAAGGTGTGCCTTTCGCAAGAAGGCTGACATCTTTTCAAATGGCTTGAAGTACAAACGCACCATCTTCTCTTGCTCTTTGAATATGAATGCTATATCCAGAGAGCCGTTCACAGTCTTGTAGTGTTGTCGCATATGGTAGTACCCAAAGTTCAGGGTTTTGTGTACTTCCAAGTGTTGCTTTTCGGTGAGTGATATGAGGTTACATGGACAGTCAATACCCATAATACCAAGTGATAACGGTATCATGTGGTGCTTGTGCATTTTTTCCATTTAACTAGGTGTGTTTTCTTAATTATACTATGTCCTGAACCTGTTGTGTGCGTTTGACTGTGTATATCTGTTAGCGTCGAATAGCCGTGTATCCTCGTCCACTTCTTGATTTCTGTACTTCCTAGCCTTGCTTGGTAAGTCGTATACTGCTAGAGCGAGTGACATGACTCTGTCGTCGTGACGTAGCGATGACTGCATGCGTTGTTTCCCTGTAGCAGTAGTAACCCACTGAAAACCCTTTAGCTGTGCGATAAGCTCAGGGTCGTTCGGTATAGTAATATTCTTTTGCTCTATAATAATAGCAAGGTTAGTAAGTAGCTCAGCACGTGACCGCTCCGTAAACGTAAAACCCTCGACGTTAGATATAGTCTGGTTAAGCGAGTCGAGAAACACCTTCCCCCCACCAGTCTCGTCCATAAGTATTGGTGACTTGTTGAACCTGTACCACTCGGCTTCTACACGTGCTTTTTGTAGTGGATAGTCAATTTGATTAAAAAATGTCTGTGGATACACCCTAAACGGCATGGCATGCAAGTTTATTGCAGTAACCACCGTTTCGTCGTTAACCTTCGCGATGTCTAGCCCGATTTTGTACTTTTCGTATGGGATTATCGGATATGTCGTTGGATTCTGGTCGACTAACGAGTCTACCCCCTTAAAACACTGTGATGCCCCGTCGATAAACTTACATAAGTACTCCTGGTCGTATAAGTCCTGCGTAGTCTCGCGTTGTATCTCGAGTAGCTCCTCCTCAGAGAATATTTTAGTCTCTTTAACCGATTGAATAATAACCTTCCACTGTGGGTGGTTAAGTGCGTTCTGCATGGTGTAAAACGCGTGGTTCATACCTCGTGGCGTAGTGTTAAATATAAGCGACCCCCCGTTTGCTCTCACAATAGGTAGTAACAACGGATATGGGTCTTTTGAGTATAGAGCGTACTCCGAAAATACGATATGTTTTGGGTTACTTCCTACAAGTGAGTCTGCATCTGCCCCTAATAGCCATATTGTACTCCCGTTTATTAAGTAAATAACCTTAGTAGTAACGTCTATCTTATGTATTAGCTCTTGTGGGATACAGTCCAGAAACTTTACTCCGTCATTAGTAATAGCATCCCAGATTACCTTACGAGCTTGCTCACGGGTAGGCAAGATGTACCAGCATATACAGCGTTCTTGGATAGCTTTCGATACGAGTATATTAAAACACGTGTAGTCCTTCCCTGAACGTCTGTGAGCGACTATAAAAAGCCTGTTGTACTCCTCAGAAGCCTTCCATATCTCTTTCTGGTACTCACGGGCACTGTACAAGTGCGGTAGGGTTACATGACGTACAGACATATTACCACTGCTTAGTTATAGTAACAGACACCTCTTTCTGCTCTGGTACGTCCTTCTCTGCTCGATAGCCCTCTATCTTGCCGAAATTCTCCAGTAACGTCAGTATAGCCTTAGTGTCACCATCCTCTACAGCCTGGGATAAGTTCTTCTTAGCTGCCTGGTATAGATAGAGAGCCTCATAGGCTGCGAACAGGGATTCTCTGACTGCTGTTGGATGAAACATCATAGCACTCTCTATTGCTTCATCTATACTAATTGGGTCTTTCGGACTATTCATAAACTTTATGAGCGACCCTAGTGCCTGCGTGGTGTCCAAGTCAAGCCCTTGTGCCCGTGCGATGACTTTTATACTACTTGTTAAGCCTTCTATTGATACGTCTTGATATGGTGTTTTCATACTACTAGTATATGCCAGTATCTGGGGTAGGTCAAGGAGTACCAGACCTACCCTACAGTCTGGTAAAAGTAGCCACCAGACCTACCCTACAGTCTGGTAAAAGTAGCCACCAGACCTACCCTTAAGTAGTTCAAAACAGTCTGGTAAAAGTAGTCACCTGGCACTTCCCCCTTTATCTCATCAATCTTTGTAACCCTCCCCCCCCTTGTTTCACGGTGAGCGTGAAACGTTTCACAGGGGGGGCAAGGTGTTTCACGGGGGGCGTGAAACACTTTATAGGTGTTTCACGGTATGCGTGAAACACTTTATAGGTGTTTCACGGTGTATATGTACCGTTTCACGGTAGCATGTAAAGTGTTTCACGGTGTTTCACGGTGTTTCACGGGGTGTTTCACGGTGTTTCACGGGGTGTTTCACGGATAGCGTGAAACGGTTTACAAGTGTTTCACGGGGTTTCACGGTCACTTGTATAGCCTATCATTCATAGCGTGAAAAGTTGCCATTCTTGCCATTCTTGCCATTGTGATAGTGTTTCACGGTGTTTCACGGTAGAGTTATCCCCAGAATGGTGTAATGCTGAAACGGGGGGGGCATATGTACAATAGGGGCTTGCCGTGTTAGTGTAACCATTAATAATAGTGCATACAGTAACAGTATTCACACCCTTGACAGTAGTTTTCCACAAAAGTAGTACAAAATGGCAAGAATGGCAAGAATGGCAAGAATTTTCATATGTCAGTGGCTAAATAATTTTCATAGCACACAAAGTCAAAACACCCCTAAAAGTTGCCATTCTGCCATTGAAGTTGCCATTGGTGCCATTGAAGTTGCCATTGAAATGCACTACCAGAGCCACCAACACCACCAAAACACTAACAACCCCACCAAAACACTAACAACCCCACCAATCCCAATGGCAACTTTGCCCCCCCAATGGCAACTTTTCACCCCACAATTCAAAAGTTGCCATTGAAAAACCCCAAAGTTATCCCCACCCCACTACTACCCGCTACTACTTGCATTATAATACTAGTATGCTATACTAGTATAGTACTGAAGACTAGTACACTATTAATTAATTAATCATAAAAATTTTATGCGTAAAATAACAGAAGATGCATGCAAGGCGTTCACTAACAGTGAAGCGTACCGCAAAAGTAACACTACAATCACAGTAAACGACAACGGCAGTGTAGTGATGAAATTGTTTGATAGCGTGATAGCATGGAAAAATTCAAAGAGTGGTATAGTACAGATTACACTGTCGGGATATAACACTGCTACCACAAGAGAACGGCTTAACGGCTTTAACGGCGTACGCTTAACAACCAAGCAGGGTACACCCTACCTAAACGGCGTTGCAATCACAAAGAGTGGAGAATATACGATATAGCCAACACTAATACCAACCGCCCTACTAGGGCGGTTTTTTAGTGCATCGCCAACCCATAAAAACCATATTGTGCGACATGGAGCTATTCCACCCCAATAGGTACTACACCACCATACTAGTTACCACCCAACCCAACCCAACCCAACCCCCAGAAGTTATACACACCCTACTAGTTGCAACTAGTAGTTGCATTGTCAGAACTAGTATGATATACTAGTACAGTACTAAAGAAATAGTACACTACTAACCAACTAATAACCAACTAATATATGACAATCAACTACTACTATAAAAATGTTTACGGCAATGAGCATATTTATATAAAGGATGAACTACAAGCTGATATAATATCAGGGCTAACAGGCAAGAAGACTGTCAGTCAGTACGATATAAACTACCTACGCAAACTAGGTTGCACCCTTACTGAAGTGATACCACCAAGATAATTATATGACAACATACAAAATATGCGGACGCGATAGAAACGACAAGCGGTTCACCATACACACCGAAACGCCCCAACACTACAATATCTGGCAAGGCAATATATACAAGTTAACAAACGGCAAGTATAAAAAAGTACACACTGTCACCAACTAACACCAACACCAACACCAACCGCCTAACAAGGCGGTTTTGCACACCCCGACTACTTGCATTATAATACTAGTATGCTATACTAGTACAGTACTAAAGAAATAGTGCACTAATAACCAACTAATATATGATATATAAAATACACAACAGCGAGACAAGATATACCGTCGACATGTACCAGACGTTTACAAGCGACCATACCGAGGAATATATGCTAGAACAGTACAATGAAGCATGTAAACCAGATACACACACAGATACATATATAGATACACAGCTAGAATATGACCACTTCGACTGGAACTATAACATGCAAGCGGTACTAAAGGGGCTTGCTGAAGCAAGTATAGAACTAATAAAAGAATACGCCGACAAGGCTATAATCCAGAATATAACCGTTATAGGTACCGACAGCCCTAAAGAATATAACTACAGTACCGACGGATACAGCATGGAAATAGAGACAACCCTAGAGACAGAAGCTGAACTAATAGCCTACCTAGACAGTATATATAGTGAAGGTAACTATTTAGCCGAAATGTACGATACATCAAGCGAGTTATACTATGAAAATACCACCATGGAGCTAATACCAGTACCAACACCAACCGCCTAACAAGGCGGTTTTGCACACCCCGACTACTTGCATTATAATACTAGTATGCTATACTAGTACAGTACTAGAGAAATAGTACACTACTAACCAACTAATATATATACTAATATATGAATAAAACACTTGCACAACTAAAAACCGACCTAGCAATAGGCACAGCAGTTACAATGATATACAGTAACAGGAGCGACGACAGCGAGCGTATCGCAAAACTAATCAATATACCTAGATATGTAGTCAAAAAAAACACTGTTGGAATATGTTTCAATGCAGACAAGACAGCAAAAACAGGTTCACATCTTGACTATCCAAAGGCATCACTACTAGAATATACAGACAATGTATTCACAGTATATGATGCAGGATACCGACCGCTCACAGCGAGCGAGCAGGCTATCAGAGACAACGTCCCTAGTAGTCGACCAGAAAATGCGGAGAAAATACGCAATGAAATTATGTCAGACGGAAACGGCTCACACTATCTCGACTTGTCCTATTACAGAACGCACGATGCAGAATACCTAATGGGTCACGAGGAAGTACGGGGGCTGAAATACGACTACAATACACAGACTGTCAGAGACAACACTATCAAAGGAGAAAAGCTAATGGAGTACACTATAACAATCTAATCAACACCCCCAACACCGACCGCCTGACAAGGCGGTTGTTAGTTATACACACCCCGACACACCCCTACCGCTTGCATTATAATACTAGTATGATATACTAGTACAGTACTAAAGAAATAGTACACTATTAAAAAGATAATCATAAACTATTATGAAATACTTACAGGATTACATGACGGACAGGCAAACAATAGCATTCGACGAAGCAGGAGCGTTCTTTGCCTTCGGCAATGAACAGTTCAACAAGGCTAAAGTAGAAGGCGTAGAGTATACACAACTAATGGGAGGGCTGATATGTCCACTAGACAAGGCAAAGCAGTTACTGTTAACCCTATGCGAGATACATACAGATAGTATTGCACAGGACATAGCAGAAAACGGGCTAGTAAAGATTATAAAGCGAGAGTTAAATAATCACGAAGCATACTACACAGGCGATACGACAGACACGGCGGAAGCGTTAGATGCATACATGATTACACCATCACAAGTACAAGCCGTGTTTAGAAATAAAAAACTAACAGACAAGGACTTAGTCAACTATTAACTACTATTAACTACTATATGAAAAAAACCTATACATCAAACAGTTTCGGATACAGTATGGACACCAACGGCAACCGCACAGAGTACTGCATACTAAATGTATACCACGACGGACTGTTTCAAGTTGGAGCACGGTATTACGGAGACAGCGGAGCGAGTTACAGAGTATCCTCTATCATCAAATATGCAGGATATACACAGCAATTCGGAGCAGTACCATTATCAGATATAAAAATATCACCACGATATGGCAAACAATGTTGCATCACAGAGACACAGGCTATCAAGCTAGTTACAGACTTTTTATCAGAACAAGGCACAAGTGCGGAATAATATGGTTATCGACCTAATCCTAGACCGAAAAGACGGCAAACCCTACAACGCAAAGCAATTCTATAATCAAGTATCAACTTTTAACTACTTCGACTGTGTTATACCTGTATCAGAGGCACTAGACACTGGAACGGAGCACGATATACGCAAAGCACTATCAACCTACATTATACAAGGCGACTATTCACCAGACATTGTACAGTATATATACAGTGTACAGTGGCTACCCACTAACTAATCAATCATATGCAAACCATAAAGCTTAACATCAATCAACTACTACACTACACAGCAGAGACAGGCGAGTACTACCAACTATTCACACCCAAAGGCGTATTCGGAACACTAGCAGAAGTACGACCAGACACAAAAATGCACGCACTACTATTACCTAGATGCACAGATGAACCACTATTAACAGATGTATACTTCTGGAACGACCAAGACAGTATCATTATCACAACTAACATATAACTATATATGACTAAACTACAAAAAATCGAATATATAACCAAGCAATACGATTACATCGAACGCATGCAAAAACCACTAGGTCACCACTCATGGTGGTACACCAACCGCAACAGCGACGACTGTATCAATGTGAAAATACACGCCTATATAGACAGTGATGCACTACTTGCAAAGTTAACACCACAACAAGAAGTTAACTACAGCCTACTAGGACTAGAAATAGATGACTACATCAACGAGCATGTATGGGAGCATTATGGAACTATACACCAGCACCGTGAGCAATACGAGGAGGACATGAAGGAAAAGTTTTCACAGATTGATAGTTTCGACTACGGCGGAAACTCAGGCGGTTGGCTTTGCATCGTGTACAATTTTGACAACTTGCGGAGCGACATGGAGGACATCGCAGACTACAACGAGACAGACAACAAAATAGTCAACGAGACATATAAAAACCTAATCAAAGCAGAAAAGACAATTGCAGAGACTATTACCTATACAGAAAAAGCAGTCAAAGGACTGGAGAACTATATCGAGAGTGACGACCTACTGGAGGAGATATATACAAACCTAACAGAATATATCGACGATAGAGTAGTGCGAGCACAGCGATTATCAGAGTCACTAATAGTATAATTATATGTCATCAACACTTTTCAGAGTAAACTACACCAACGGCAGAGAGTACAGAGTATTTTGTGCTAACAATAACCAGACAAGACTATTCAACCTATCAATTGGTAGGTTGCGAGTCAACGACCCAGAATTACAGGTATCAGAAATTATCAGCGGAATACACCAACAAAGTGCATTCACAGCTATTACAATACAAGACACACTATAATTATATGGGACGATATTACAGCGGAGACATCAACGGAAAGTTTGCCGTGGGCTCACAATCGAGTTGCGACGGCGAGCAATTTGGAATGACAGAAGAGTCACCAAACACTATACGCTACTATTCAGAGGACTTGGAGCAAGCGAAGGAGGGAGTCAAGCGACTACTAGCATTACTAGGCGACAACTACCAACGCATCGCCAGCTACTTTGAAACAGACGGCAGGAATATGTACAGCGACGCAGGAGTTATACAGTACTTCATGGATACATACGGAATATCACTATCACATACGGACTGTATCCTGTACGAACGGACATACTTTTCAATCGAGCTAGGCAATAAGATAGTCGACTGTATCAGAGAGCATGGTTCGTGTACATACGAGGCGGATATATAACACTATGCAACCATTCATCATATTCCTAATTGCTACCGCCCTATTGCTTTGGATTGTATCCATGCGATAATAGCTGTACCCCGCTAGTCAAAAAAAAAGTAACCCATTACGGGTTACTTTTTTTTTACTTGCTACTTACTACCAGTTGCATACCCATGAAATATCTATCACCAGTGACCCCGTCTTTTTTGAACGGAATATTCATATCCTCTATACGCTGATATAGTTTATTCCTACCTATTCGAAACCGTGGATTAACCCCGTTATACTCACACCACCCAATATATTTATCGTATAAATCGGCTCGTCTCACCCACCACGGGTTAGTAGAGTTTTGTATAAACTCTCTCTCTGCTTCTGCATCTATTGTCACGCACTCGGTATCATACAGGAACGCCTTCAGGCTATCACTAGACATCTCTATCGAGCGGATGACCTCGGCTTGCTCGGCAAGTGTTACGAGCTTCCAGTTGGATGCACGCAAGTCGGCAAGCCCTGCAACAGCCCACGCAAGGATAGCCGATTGCATTTTGTCACGCCGTAGCCTATGTAGAAAATTACTATTTTCGTGTGCAGTACCTCGGATACGGGAGGTTATACGACATGTAGATAATCTGTCCATCATCGACTGGTCACCCTCGGTGAACTTCGGGAGCTCATTACACGCGAGCATAAACTTGCATATCGGGTCGAACTCATACGCAACTATATGCTTTTCATTCGCCGTAGTGCGAGAACCATATATAAGACTTTTCAAAATCTCTGCATCTAACCTACTCTCACCTACCTCGTCAGAAAATGCGAACCGCTTCCCGACTACCCCACCGAGTCCAAACTCACTTGCAAGCTTTGCGAGATGCTTGCCGACACCGTGACCACCCATTACATCGAGAAATGCACCGATAATAGTAGACTTACCTGCACCTGCTACACCATGTATCACAAACATCTTATTCAACCGCACACTACCAGTCAAACAGTACCCGAGCACCTGTGCGAACCACCGTACTTTTTCTGTATCGCCAGACATAAATCGAGATATAACCTCATTCCATTCATCAACCTCGTCGGCTATCTCGGAGTGCTCACGCCAGACTACACGAGACGACTTAGAGAACTCATATAGAGCAGAATGGGGATATAGAACACTTGTATGCAAGTCCACGACTCCGTTGGCACACAGGAACAGTGAAGATATACGGTTATACATCTCACCACCCGATTGCCAGCTTGCATCAGAACGCAAGCCTTGTGGCTTTGATATTTGCAACTTCCACTCGAGTAGTACGGGTCGCCAGTGTGTAGACTTGTTAACCGCTTCGACCTTGAAATAGTTATCAAGTATCATCAGCTCTCTGACAGCATTTTCTGCTATCTCGTCACCCCTAAAAGAAGCCCACGCACCTGTTCGTGCATCGTAACTGTACCACATCCTGTTGCATGTCTCGTAAAAGACATATGGAAGTCTTACCCGTAGATAGTTAGAATATGTTTTATATTTCGCCTCAGTCTCTCGTGACCACCTGATAGACTCGTCGACATAAAAATATGTACGGTCAACAGCATTACGAGTAGCTATCTCCTCAAAACTCATAGTCTCTATTTCCTCGGCAGTAGCTAGCGGAACAGCTCCAAGCCGTCTATTCAGCTCGTCACCGACTAATATGCTCTCTCGGTTGCTCTCCATCACTTCGAGCCTATTAAGCACCTTAGAGTGCTCCCACGAGCCATCTGGGAGGCTCTCCAAAGCCTCAGACATAGATACTTCGTTGTTCCAATCGAGACTATCACGCCAGTCAAACATTTTCTGGAAATGACCAATCTTGCCCTCTACAATACGCTCACACTGACCCCACTCTAAATCGTCTTTTTCAACTCTATCGTTACCAAGTATGTCTTTACTGTGATATAGAGTGTGCATAGCATACATAACCTCTCCGCCTATAGCTGACTTTTCTACGTCGTGGTTCAGTAAAACATGTACCCACATAGTGACCACATCTAACAACGCATCGTTACGACCGATTACATCCTCTGGGACAGCCTCTACACGCTCTGACTGTCTGAAATACATCTGCCCGATAGGTATGTCCAAGCAGTTTTTGAAGCGACTGCTGTCCACGCTGTTGTACTTTGTATACTTGCTAGGCTTTGCCATCATAAGCTTGCGTATATGCTCTCCTGTGCCCATTCCGACGGGTACAGGTACAGATATAGCCTCTATCGCAACAGGCTGTTTGTATGTAGTTTTTACTCCTGCAACAAACTCCTCGTCGAACTCTGGGATAGGTATATCCAGTTCTAGTATGTCGTTAAAGTAAGCACTAGGTGCATATGTACCCATCGTGTCGTCTCCAAGCTCTCCGAAATAGAACGGTGACATCGGTCCGACTACATAGCCCATGTTATGGGCTCTCCATTCGCCAGTCACCTTGAAATCACCGATAAGCCACTGGTCATCGGTTACCCCCTTATGGGGGATTGAGCTTGCTACACCGTAGACATGTACTCCTTTTCGAGTAGTAACATAAGGGATTTCTTTACTATCAAGCCACTCACACACCTGCTCTACTGTGCAGTCTATGAAGTTATCAGCATCAAGTACGCAAAAACCATCTCGTGGAATTACAGCGTATCCTTGTTCTAGCCCTACTTTTATAGATTTTCCTCCCTCTTGCTCTTTCCAGTGCTTACACACTTTGTACTCCTGATTAACTCTGCCCTTTTTGTCACGCATCAGCGTACCATCAGTGTTTTTTTTCACTCGTTCTAAGGGCGAAATAGAGTAGCCCTGACGGGCGAAGTAGTCGATAAAGTCTTTTTTTTGCATACCATTCCATGATTGTTATTATGCCTGAGCTTCCGAAACCTGCCTACCATTTAACTTTTGGAATGGAACGATAGGCAGGTTTCGACTTCTCAGGCTCTGCTAATTTATGCAGTATATCACAATAATTTGTTTGGGTATGTACTAGTGGGGATATGTCATAATAAAGGTGTCTACTATGGTTTTGAAGTCCTTTTCCTTGCAAATATTCAGTGCAACTATGCCACCCTTCCTGTTTGGTGCTCGCAAGTTTCCAGTATTTGGAAACCAACTAACGCTTTCACCACGCAGGTTGTGAAGAACTACTATCTTATAAGGGCTGTTAGTAGGCAGGTACATGCCGACCATTTTGCTAGATGCGTAACTAAACCACCCTGAGAGTAGCTCTGTATTTGCTCTAAGGTTTTCCTGTGCTGTTGTGCTGTATGCCATATAACTAGACTGTAGCACTAGTTATTGAATAATGCAAGTTATCCCCAGGTCACTTGACTTCACTATACTACTAGTATATACTCCGTAGGTAGAAATCGAAACTACATTAACAATCAATATAATTTATTATATGACAGAACCATTTGAGAATACAGTCTTTTACTGGGGATACTTACTAGAAAAAGCTCTTGGCATAAAGCCAAGCGACATTACTGACAGAAATGTATCAGGAATGTACCTCAGTATTCATTACAACACAGAGATAAGCCGAGGCGAGCACGACGACATTACGAGCGTTCCAGCCCAGGCAGTTCTATCAGCAGACTTTGCTGACGGTAACATATCTCTAACACTATCAGATATGGACTTTCCAGTGCCACTGGAAGTAACTAAAACCTTTGACCTTATATGCGGAACAATTTAACTGAACTCGGAGTAGTAGTCGTAACATCAATCCTTTTGATGTACGCACTACTGAGTGTCATTTTTATCCAGAGAGGAAGCATTAACCGACTAGAAGGACTACTCTACGACTTGCAAGTCTCGTCATGTAGACTAGATGCAGAAAACGCTACTATGCTACAAGCATGTATTATCAGAATAGACACCCCACACGGGCACTAAAATATGAGCGAGCAACAAAAACTTAACAGCCTTAACGAGGCACTTATAAAAGCATTAGAAGAACAAATAGTTCTTCTAAAAAAAAGAATTGAAAAACTACAAAAATAATTATATGAAAAACCAAAAACACAAAACATCAAGAGCAGACCGACCATTTACTGAAAGATATTTCTGTGGAACTGTAATCGCAAGATTTATGTCACAGATAGAACAAGATAAGTTCTATGACCAATATAAAGATAATTCTAAGCAACGAGTTGGGTCTGTACTGAATAGTCCTAGTCTCGAAGATTATAAGATTGCTAAGAAGTTTGAAGATGGACAAGGGTATACCCAAATCTCACGAGAGTTCGGCTTAAACACATACCAAGTCCAGTCAGCTTGTTACCGAGTTGCTCTGTTCATGATGAGAGCAGGTAAGAAATAATATATGGGTTTCTTAGTATTCGCACTCATAGTGCTAGTGATGGTAGGAGCATTTATGGTACATCCGATACTTGGTTTTATTACAGTAGTAATATGCCTTATCGTATTAAGTGCTGGTGGGCAATAACTATATGGAAAAATACACAATAACACTCTGGTGGGATAAGGAGTACTATGTGTACAAGATGATAGGTGGGTATAATAATGTGATGTTCAAAGGAACTATAGTAGAGGTACACGCTTGGATTTCATTACAAGAAAAGGGTTACGAGCTTTAACACAGGATACTATGAACGAAACAGAACTAATTCTATCAGGAACAGAATTGCTAAAAACAGCATCAGGTCGCATCAGGTTAATTGTTGAAATACTAAAAATAGATAACTTATCGATTACAGAAATTGTACAAGCAAAGGAGTCTGCTATGAATGAAGTTATAACTAGGCTACGCCAAGATACCTCAGGACTGGCAACTCGTTCACTGGCTATGTTTGGTGAAGATGAGGTTGCACAAAAGTTGCGAAAACAGGTGCTACCTCTAGTCAGAAAAGACTTGGTGAGATTACAAGTAATCCAGGAGAGCGACTACTCAGAATAAATATGAACACAACAATTTATTATGAACAACACAAATTTACCAAACAAAGACACTATACTAGAGTTACCAGAAGTTGAGGCAGCAGAGCTGTACTCAAATATTAGAGGCATGGCAGACAGTATCGAGGCACTCAAAAAAGAGCGTACTGGACCGCTGACAGCACAGATAAAAGCTATAAGAGAAGAGTACGCACAGATAGAGACTGATATAGAAAACGTTTTAACCGTTCTCAAAGAGCACCTAGCTAGTTTTGCTAACAACAGAGCTGTCACAGAGACCGCCCCAGTAATGGCGGTGAAGTACAAGAAAATCAAGAAACTGGTTATACACGATGTTGACCTTATTCCACGAGAGCTAATGATACCAGATGAGAAGAGTATCGCAGAATTATTAAAATCAGGCGTAGTTGTTCCTGGCTGCTCACTGGACTCTGTAAAGATAGTCAGTCTATAAATTATATGTACGAAAAATGGAAAAATGACGGTGAGAAGTACGGAGGTGACCCAGACATTGTGTTGCCGAATGGTTACTTGTCTAACAGCAGTATGGACAAGCTCAAGTCACCTGATGCGTGGATAGAGCACTACCTGAAGGGCAACAAGCAAGACTTGTCGGGCATCTCGTACATCAAAGCAGGTGCAAATTTTGCTGACAAGCGAGAGAACGACGAGTACTACGGAGAGAAGTATCCGAGCCTACCACTAAAAGAGAAGACTATAGTGATACCTGTTCAGTTAACAGGTATCGACAAAAAAGCGTGTGTGTTGATAAAGGTCGACTGTGCTAGTGAGGACTTGTCTATCTTACAAGACGACAAGACAGCTGACTTATATAAAAAGTCACCGTGGGATAGACGACAAGTGTACAACTCTCAGCAGTTCAGATTGTACTCACTAGGCGTGTACGAGCTTACTGGAAAAATACCTCAGTTTCGTTGCTGTGTAGTAGACATGGTTAACAACGTAGAGACTGGGACGTTTACTTTATACTCAGTACAGTACACCGAGGCAGACATGGAGCAGATACGAGAGTCATTTACTAGGTCAGTTATTCAAGCGAGCCAGCTTGTAGAACTTTATGGAAGAACTACCTAGTTTATATGACTATCAGATAGAGGGTGTAGCAGACACTAAAAAGAAAGTAATTTACCACTTGAACTGCGGAGCTGGAAAGACCTATTTACTCGTCGCAAAGATTAGAAAAATAGGTCTACCAGGCGTTCTGATTTGTATCAAGTCAGACAAGAAAAAATGGGAGCGTACGAATAAAAGGTTTGGGTTAAATCTGGAGGTCTACACAAAAGAAGAGTTCCAAAAAGCTACTGTGCCGAACTACAACCTACTTGTGTACGACGAGATACATACGTGCAGTATGTACACAAGCGGGTTGTTCAAGGCTGTTCATGCTTACATAAACAGAGCCAAGCCAGAATACATCTTAGGTTCAACAGCAACGCCGTACAGGTCTACACCATGGAACGTGTTCAGCTACTACAAGCTATTTGGTTTCAATCCGAACTACATGGAGTGGCGAAAAAGATTTTTTGTGGAGATAAGTATCGGCGGTGACAGAACAATACTCAAGCCTAATCCAAAAACAGAGGGTGAAGTAAAAATGATGCTAAGTAATATCTGTTTCAAGCGTGACGTAGCAACAGGAATACCCCACTATATTATCCACAGAGTACCCATAGTTATCCCCATGATGGAAAAGTACGGCTCAATCCACGACGTAGCTCAAGCAGAGAACAGGTCTAAGCCTATGTTAGACAAACTAGACGGGTTGTACGAGTCAGGAACTCTTATAGTATGTTACTACACAGAGGAAGTGCTCATGTTGAAAAACATGTACAACTGTGTCGCTGTCTCAGGTAAATTTCCATGGAAAGAAGAATATTCAGACGTGGACAAGTACCCAGTGATAGTTGTACAAGCTGACTCAGCTACTGGATGGGAGTGCCCAGACCACAAGAACATAATTTACTTTTCTCGGTCGTGGGCGTACGCAAGCTACGAGCAATCTATGGGTAGAATATCGAGGTCTAACAAGTTCAAAGACAACTACTACCACTACTTAATTCCGTACTACCCAGACTGGAACGAAAAGACAGTCGCAGAAGGTGTCCATACAAACCTGCTCAAAAAGCAAGACTTCGTATGAAATGGCATTCCAAAAGACTGGCTTACGGTCCTGACAGGAGAATGGAGTTTAACTCAGACTACTTCTGTGATGACCACCCGTTTGACTACTCATTAAACTATGACTGTTGGTACTGCGAAAGTTGCGGTTGGCATCCAGTCGTTGAAGACTTAGACTTACTAGTGTGCACAGGTTGTAACGAGACGTGTGCTACACTCAACTCACCTATGGGTTACGGAAAACACAAAGGTACACCATTATCAAAATTACCACTAGACTACAAAATATGGATACGGACCCAAAAAAAACATTAGGAGAAATTTTATCACCAGTCCTAGAGGGCTGTGCAGAAGCTATAGCCGACTGTGTGATACGTGAAGAACGACCGACTGGGTTTACTGGACAAGACATGCTGAACGCTCTTGATATATTTGTTGCAACAGCACTTGAATACGCATACCGTCACAACAGAGAGAAAGCTTTACCAGAGCAATTTGGCGAGAGTCTTGCAGACTTGGTAAAGGTATTCACAGGGTTTGACCCAAGAACAGACGTGTTTGACTTATCCACACCCGAAGTTGCTATTCCAGAAGAACAATAGTATACTAGTCCTACGAAAACCAAGTCAGGTTCTCGGCATTAACCAATTTATTAGTCCGTTAAGGACCAAAACTATTTATGAGCGATTTTAAGCCATCAACTATCAAGCATGTCGAAACCAGTGCATCGTTCACGGACATCGAGCCAGGAACTTATGCAGCTAGAATACAGGCTATCTACCACCTAGGTACTCAGCCCAACAACTTCCCAGGTGCAAAAAACCCTACAAAGTACGAAGTAGTATTTATCTACGAACTACTCGACGAGTCTATAGAAATCGGAGGAGAAATGCTCCCACGTGTTAAGAGCAAAACGTATACATTTTCACTTAGTGAGAAGGCTACTCTAGCAAAAACAATCAAGGAGCTACGTGGTTCATCTGTCCAGCCAGGAGAGATAATTGACCTAGTAACACTACTCAACGTGCCATGTATTATCAGCTTTGTAGAAGGCAAGAATAAAAAAGAGGACGGTACTCCTTACCTAGAGTTTGGCTCAATCTCAGCACCTATGAAGGGTATGACACCACCTGCTCTACGACAGGAAATCAAGTTCTTCGACTTCGGTGCTAACTACAACCCAGCAATGCTAGAAGAAGAAGCAAAGATAATTCCTAAGTGGATTCTCGAAAAGATTAAGGCATCTCCAGAATACAAAACAGTAGGTGCTGGGCTAGATTTCTAACCACTATGGCTACTATAGCGTTACCAAAGTCGCATAAGCTATTAGAAAATAAACAATACAAACGCACTTCAAACTTACTCTACAAATACGGTTATACCGATTGTTTGTGGGAGCTAAAGGTAGTGCGTGGAGGGACTTTCAATCCTTCAATAATGGAGAAACATCAGATACTCCATTCTCTGTCGGAACATACCTACTATAAAATGCCTGATGTAGGCTATGATAAAAAACCAGGCGATGCGTTTCATCTAAGCACTAAGTATATAGTCCTGCTATGGCAGGACCATAACGACCTGTTTATGATAATAGATGCACGAATGTCTCGTGGAGAAATCTACGAACGCAGTTATAAATTAGAAGAACTAAAAGAAAAAATATATGTTAGAACACTCAATGAAAATTAAAATCGAACAAGAAGAAGTAGAGCAAGTAGAAACCCTTATAGACTCAGTAGCAGACGTACTCAATAACGGAGGTCTATGCTTAACAATCAGTAACGAGGAAAAGGGGTCTACAGAATACGACCGTGTAGTACAAATGATACGAGTCAAAGGTGACGTGTCGAGCTTTGTATGCTCAGTTGCTATCACTGTAGGTATTCTACTCGCTAAGCTTGCAGAAGAGATACCTAAAAAGCATCAGGCTGCTTTCTATGGATATTTCGCTGAATTAGTAAAGAATTCTTACGAGAAAGAACTATCTATAGAAGATAACGAAGGGTTAACATCTCTTTATAAGAGACTCAAAGACCTGATAAAGTAATTGTATGGCTACGAAGACCACCTTAAAGCCACGCAATTTTGAAATCAACTCAAAGCACGAAGCAGCATTACGTGCCAGTATCCTTTGTGCAAAGCCTGTCTTACTCGTATCCGAAACTGGATGCGGTAAGACAACTATTATCAAAGGTATTGCAGAAGAAGTAGGAAAAACAGTTCACCGTGTATCACTGAATGGTACAACAGGAATAGAAGAGGTCGTTGGTAAGTGGCTCGTCAAAGACGGGTCCACTTACTGGCAGGACGGTATTCTTTCTCAGGCTATGCGTAACGGTGACTGGATAGTTTTTGACGAGATTAACGCTGCTCTCCCAGAAATACTTTTCTGTCTGCACTCAGTTCTCGACGATGCCCGTGCACTTACTATAGTTGAAAAAAACTCAGAGGTGCTACTAGCTCACGACGAGTTCCGTTTCTTTGCTACAATGAACCCAACGGAAGATTACGCAGGTACTAAAGACCTAAACAAAGCCTTGTTCTCACGATTTGCTTGTGTGATTGAAATAGACCCACCTACAACAGAAATGGAGAATAAAATACTTTGCCAGTTCCACGGAGTCCAGGAGAGTCACGCTGTTACACTTATACTACTTGCACAAAGCTTGAGAAAGCTCAAAAGTGACGAAAAGATAATTTACTTTTGTTCAACAAGAGACCTTATATACGCAGGAAACCTAGCTGCTCACATCCCACTAGACCAAGCTATCAAGTATTCTATTTGTGGAAAAATGACAAAGGAGGAAATAGAATTAGTACCCGACTTGAAGAAACTTGTTGCAAATACTAAGTACACTACTATAGCAGAAATCCTGGAGACTAACGGTGTTATGTGTGCTCAGGCTGTACAGCTAGAGTTAGAGAATAAGAACTTGAAGGAAATAGTAGAGACTCTTCGCCAGAGTATCGTACATGAATAGCTTTACGTTCAGAGAACGAATACGCTCTATACTCAGAGACAACCAGTTTGACCGAGAAGTTAAAAACAAAAAATCTGGCAAACTACATTTCAAAAGCTTATACAAAGCTGGTTTCTCACAAAAGGTGTTCAAAAAGAAAGAAGAACGAAAAGGTAAAGTGTACAACATCTCTCTTATGCTCGATATGTCTGGCTCTATGAACGGGGATAAAATAAAGTGTGCTATAAATGCTCTAGTAGAGGTGTATGGTGCACTCCAGAAAGAGGAGTTTATAAACCTAGAAATATGTGGATATAACATCGCTTGCGACCTACTTGTAAAAGCATTCACTGATAGAAGCTTTACACCAGAGTCTCTAAGGACTGTCCTAGAAGCCGTATGGCATCATTCTCGTATGGGTATGGAAGAGTGGAGGAACTGTGATGATGTCAACAGAATATTCAACAGTAGTGTACACTCTTATAGCCAATTTAAGGCAGAAGGTTACGAGCAAGCTCAAAGAACTCTACATGGAGATAACTACGACCCTATAGCTATTAAACTATGTCATAAACGTATACTGGAAAATAAAGTCGGTAACAATATTATAATCGTACTGAGTGACGGACGGCCTACAACTAACTGGTGGAGGACACACCACTTTCCTGACAGAACAATTGACTCGTTTGATTTGAAGCATGAAGTAGCACTCGCTATGAAGTCAGGTATAGAAGTGTACGCAATAGGTATCTTGACCGAAGATGTCTACGATTACTACCCACGCAAAAACACGGAAGTAATACAGAACCCTACGGAGATATTTTCAAAAGTCGTAAAGCTTATCAAGCGTAATATTCACAGAAAATAGTATGGAATATAAAATACTTTTCTCCGCATCCTGGGTGTCACTGGAACAAATGGTTAATGAAGAAGTGAAAGGTAGAAACGCATCTCTTGTCGGTAATCTGCTTATAGACAACATGGGTAATTTCTTTCAGGTGGTAATGATACCACCACCTGAGCCACCACCTGAGCCACCACCAGAGCCACCACCTGCACCACCACCTGCACCACCTGAGCCACCACCTGCACCACCTGAGCCACCACCTGCACCACCTGAGCCAGAGCCTGCACCGCCAGGTCCTAAGTTTACTCCTGAGGAGATGGAAGAGTTGGCTAAGATAGAGTCGGACCCGTTGTACAAGGCAGAAAAAGAAAACGAAGTAATGACTATCAAAATGTCAGAAACATTCTGTAAGCATAAGAACTGTTTACTTTGTAGAGACACAGGAATACGAAAAGACAAGAAAGGAATATGTGTACTGTCTCTCTCATGTAACTGTCCTAAGTGCACAAAAAAGACCCTCTAGGGGGTCTTTTTTGCAGCTAATAGCATGTCCAACGAGAGTGCATATCATTATTCCACATCCTTATCATTACACGTATCTGGTCGTGTGGGTTCTCATACACTTCCCCCCCTAGACTGTTTTCGTTAAACGTAGCTCTGTGGAACTGGCTGACTGAGTAAGCTCTACCGCCATCACCATATACATTGTGTTGCCAACCACTCTCACAATTGATTGTTCTGAATAGGTCTTTAATAGTTTGTTCACTCATACCTGCCTTCTTAGCTTCTTGGGTAGCAAACTTTTTGAGTGCTTCCCTAGAGTAGTCTGGCTTAACTTCTACCACTACTATTGGTGGCGGTATCGGTACAGGTTCGGGTGGTTTTTTAATTGTTATTGGTAATGCTGTTGTGGCGATAAATACCGACGCTACCGCCAAGATTATGCTTATTGGCATACCCCTATATTATATCAAACACTAGACTCACCCTTACGTTACACAATTAAATCTGGGTCCTGTCCATGAATTGCTTTACGATGCTTTGGAACTCAACCCATCCGTTTGGTAAACCAGTTGAGCGGTTAACTCCGTTCACTAGCTTACGTGCTTTTAGCCAGTCTTTTTTGTTAGCCGCTATATGTACCTTTCGTGACTTGAAGAAGTACGCAAGCCCTATCGCTCCTACGAATACATCTAGGCAGTTGTCTGGTGTCATACCAAACTCGTCCCAGTTACCTTTGAATGTATGTTGTAAGTAGTTCGCACCACGGTATTTGTATCCATCACCTATCGGTGTTCCGTATCTACCACCATAGTCTAGGTTAGCTTTTAACTCGCTTATCTTTTCTCGCTTAGGTGTAAAGTCTCCTGTCTCTACACGTACCTGAGCCATAGCACACAGCATAGTAAGAGGGCTGTATATACCTAGTACTTTTAGTGCTGTCTCTACAGCATCGTAACAGGTAGCTGAACTTTTTTCTCTAGGTGTTCCGATATAGAAACTGAGTATGTTTTTTCTTAGGGTACTCATACTAGTAAGCTTTCAAGTTTCTGTGCCAACGCCTTGAACCCTGCTCGTAAACCTACAGCTAGAAATCCTATAAACACATCTCTTGTAAAAGCTACGTCTACACCCGTCTCTAGCTGTGATGCGATAGATATTATGACTGCTATTGCGAACGTAGCTACTGCCGACTTTACATGATACTCAGTTGTTTTTTTCATATTATACTATTACTTTTTGTAGAACAATCCATATGTTTGATAAACCTAATGTTGCTACTATCCATTTCAATACTACTACAGTAGCCTCTGCCCTTACTTTGTACTCAGTAAAATCTTTTATTTTTCCATTAGTTAGTAGAGCTTGTCTAAGTATCTGGTCGTTTACTTCGCGAGCTTGTGTGTGAGCTGCCTTACTGCTTTCTTGAAAAGTGTTTAGCTTTTCATACAACAAGGCTATATCTACTTCTGTGCTTTTAACGCCTTTCATATATTACTGGTAGTACTCTACGATAAACACTGCTCCATCTTGTGCATCTACTGCTGAGGTTGCTGTCTGGGATGCTGAGTTGAACGTACCTGACGAGCCTGAACCATATCCACTTCCTGTCTGTCCTGTTAGTTTAATACCACCAGCTCCACTTACTGGTCTAGCCAGTGTTCCTAGACCTAGATAGGATGCTCCTGCACCACCTACGGTCCTAAATGAACCTCCTGAGTTGCAAGCGGTTGTGCCTCCTCGTTGCCCTGTGATGGACTTGATAAGAGCAGCCCCAGAGAAAGACTGACTAGAATTACCTGCACCACCAGTTTGGTCAATCTCGCCTCCTGATGGTGCCACAGTTGTACCTGGAGAACCTCCTGGAGTAATCATCATCGAATCGATAGATGACGTACCTCCTGCTGTACCGTTTCCTGTACCTCCCACGCCTGCAGCTCCGACCGTTACTGTTCTATTTGCTGTACCCATTTGGGCTGCCGACACCCTCATTTGAAGATAAGTAGAGCCACCTCCAGCTGACCCAGCTGAGTTTTGTAAAGCTCCTGTCGCTGCACATCCTGCACCTGCTCCACCTGCACCTACGAGTTCTACCATTGCATACTTGGCTAGTGGGTCTGGCGTAAAAGTGAAGACACCTGGAGTAACGAAACGAGTTATCTTTGGTGGTGTATCAAGAGCTGGTCGGATTGTTGACAGTCCTTGGAATGTACCTGCGTCAGTTAGTACTCGTGCCTCGTTTGGGTTAGCTGCAGGAGCTGGTACGAGACCAATCACTCCTGGAGCACCTGATGTAGACCCTACGAATGCAGGTGCTGCTATGTTACCGAGTACCGTTGATATGTTTGATGTTGACATATATTTAGAAAGTTGGGTTTATTTCAGTAATGGTAAACCAGTTGTCAGATGCGGAGATATTGCCGTTTGCTGTTGCACCACCATTGTACCCTCGTAGCTCAAGCGTGTCTCCTGCTGCTAATTCTATGACACCTGAGGTTGAGGGATAGTTGGTTGGACCAGCTACTACGAATATCACCGAATATAACTGAGTGACCGCATTCTTGTAGACCGATAAACCTGCATACTGACCGCTTGCGTTGTTCGGTATATAGTTACCTCCTGTAAAAGAATAGTTTGCTGTACGTGGAGCTGTAAACACTCCAGTTGCTACATTCATTGAGTTTGTTGGGTCGGTTATGTTAATCCAGTTTGTATGCTTTACCCAAGTGTTATTTAGCATTGAGTTGACTACTGTCTTACCACGGTTGATAACATTTACACGAGTTGTTAGTGTCGTCGCGGTCGAACCGATTTGAACGATGGTCGCCGAGCTTTCTGCATTGGCTCCGGTACCCGAGCTTACGCTAACAGATGTGTACGAAGAAAAGGTGAACAATCTCAAAACAATGGTCTGATTTGCCACAGGGGTGTAAACAATACTAGCTTGGTTTTGTTGGGCGTAAGGCGTAGTTCCGTTGGAGGATGTTATGATTCCTGACCCGCTAGTAGCGTCTAATGCTGACCCGGTTACAGCGTCCACCCATTTATAGACAAGATAACCATTAGAAGCTGCTCCAACGGAACCAGCAAAATAAATCCTACCGGATATTGCATACGTCTTCCCTGCCGTAAGACTAAACACTCCCGAAGTGTTGGGGATATTTCCTGAGTAAGTGGCAAACGGAATATTCGCAGCTGCAGTATTAGCAGCTGCCGCCAGTATCGTCGTAGATGATGTTATTCTCGCATTCACATAGTCAACCGTGCTACCTGTAGTCGGAATGAATCCGCTTACCTTTCTCCAGGTGACTTTTGAATTACCACCGAAACTAACAGTGTTTGAATTGTTATAAAGAACTGCGGTTAAACCGCCTACCGCAAGCCATCTCATTTTGTAAGTAGTGGAACCACTGGTCGTTAGGTACACAGTATTAGAAGCCTGAACAATCGTGTTGACTGGACCACTAGACCCTAGTGCAGCTCCCTGCGAGTTAGGCACTAGAGCATTCGCAGTGTCGGTGATAACGAACTTGTTTTGTCCTGTTGCTGAGGCGAGACTGAACATATGGTAAGTAACTTCCCAGACACCAGCGGTAGGTAAGTTGAACGAACCATTTGTAACATCCACAAAAGCGGCTGATGTTATCGACTGAGCATCGGTGATGCCAACATTCTCGCCATACTCTCCAGCCAAACTCATTGGGACTGGTGTGCCACCTAGCTGGGTCCAAACAATCGTCGCATTTCCGTTAGCTGTACTGTTTGCAATAAAACCTGTACCACCCCCCACTCTGAATTGCAGCTTGTATGTGGTTGCAGCTGTAACAGTTATCAAGACCGCCTGGGAGATACTGATGTAATTATTGGCACTGCCCAATGAATGAAAAGCTATGCTATTAGGCACAGATACGTTGGCACTATCAGCTAGTTGGATAAATACTCCGTTTGCTGCAGCGTTAAGGCACGGTACTGAATACGTTACCTTATAAGTTCCAGCCACTGGTAAAACAAATGACCCACCTGGTACATCCACAAACGTAAGGGACCCCGTGGATGTATTATTTGTGATAGTAGTGTTCACTCCGCTGTTCACTACTGCTGTCTGTCCGACTACTGGTGTTCCACTTCGGTCGATTACCCAACCTGATGTAGTCGTGTCTGCTATAAGAACAGGCTTGCGTATCTGTGCAGGGTTAGTTGGTTCTGTAGCAGTGATTGTTCCTGGAGTTCCTGAGAGGAAATGAGGTTCTGCTGCGGTGAGTCCTGTTAGCCCTATAACATATCCTGACGTTAGCAGAGTAAAGTTATTAGCATTGATTACTGCTGATACTACCCCAATGCTGTCTGACGGTTGTGACAGGTCTGCATCAGTTAATGCGTAGGTACTTGCAGCGGAAAGGTATACCCACTGACCTACTGTGAACCCGTGAGCTGTTTGTGTGATTGTTATGGTGAGAGATGATGAGGAACCTCCTCCTCCTGGTGTTGGAAATGGCATAGATGTATTAGTTATTAGCCGTTAAAATAGAATACTGACGCGATACGGTACCATTGAGTGGACCCGACTTGTCCAATGGCACCTGGTGCTACGAATGAGGCTACTGGTAGGTATGTAGTTGGTGAGATTACAGTGGCACCTCCTGTACCTGCAAACGTGATACTGTTCGCTGTCTGGATGTATGTAACTGTTAAAAACTTGCCCTCTGGAAGTGAGAGTGGTAGTTCTAAGGTAACAACTCCAGCCGATGAGTCCATGAATAGACTACCGTCGGACTGCAGTGCTTGGTATATTCCTGAAATGGTTTTTATACCTGCTGTGTTAGCATCTCCGATGTTCCGCCACTGACCTTGTTCAGTCACATCGAATGAGGCACCTGAGACACCAGCGGTGTTGCGTGTGTACAATATATTAGAATCAACCACTACATCGCCTACGTAGTAGTAAATGGTTGCTGCCCATGCTGTGTTCAGTGATGCCTGAGATATGCGAGTCCAAGTACTTCCTTCTGATGCGTCGAACACTGCCAACGAATCTCCACTTGTAATTCTGCGAGCGAGTCCACTTCCTTGTCGAACAACATCATTTGCATAGTAGTAGGTACTGGCTGTCCAGTCTGTTCCTGCTCGTAGCGATGCTATCACTACCCATCTTGCACGGTCAGTTGCGAAGAGTGCTGATGATGTCCCTGCTGTTACTGCACGATAAATACGAAACTCTGTTACCACAGTATCTCCTACTCCATACGCTACACCTGAAACCCATGCTGGAATACTTCCACCACCAATCTCTTTGGTCCAGAACGTCTCCTCTGTTGCGTCAAAGGTGAGACCTGATGTTCCATTAGCAATTCGCTGGTACAGAAAGCCTCCCTGGAAGACATCATCTCCTGCGTAGTAGAAAATACTCGCTACCCAGTCAGCTGTTGGTAGTGGGATTACCACACTCCAGTTTATGCGGTCTAGGTCGATTGTCGCTGCTGACACTCCTGATACTCCTCTAGTTAAAGTTCGTGCCTCTGCTGTTACTAACTCGGTCGAGTAGTAATAGTTACTTCCAACAAATGCTGTTGTAGCGTTGTTCTCAACTAAGGTCCAGCTTGCTGCCTCGGTGTTGTCGAACGATGCACCTGATGTCCCAATTGCTGTACGACGGATTGTACGAGAGCCTTGGGTTACTGTGTTACCTGCCACGTAGCTTGTTGATGCTGACCATGGGTCCAGTATTGCTTCTCCTGCTCCAACAGCAGTCCATGTTAGTCCGTTCCATAACATCTGCACTACTTTACCTGGAGCGATGACTGCCGTTTCAAATGTGAAAGTCGCAGACCCTGTGTTCTGTACTTGTACTACATAAGTAGCAGGCAGTGGAACAGCTGGTGATGTTAAATCTACACTTGCAGTAGTCTGGTCTACCGTCCACACATTTGAGAGGAAGTTGTTGTTATCTCCGAGCACACCTGATGCTACTTGGTCTGGGAAGTCTATTCGTGCATCAAACTGCTTGATGAGTGACCAGTTGTCTCCCCCTACCGAGAAGATAGTAAACTTTGTGTAGAGAGGTAGCTCAATAGGGTTTACCATTGCTCCTGGGCTTGAAAAGATTGAACCTGATGGGTTACTGAGTAGAACTCCTGCTGCTGATGGGATTACCTCAATTACATCTCCACTCGATGCTCCTGCAGGTAATGTGTAAGTTCCTGCACCTAATAAGATATAGTTTGAGTTTACTACTAGAGTTGCTGGCACTGATATTATTGCCCAACCTCCACCTACCTGTCCTGCTCTCATGAGAACCCAACCTGTCGTGTTGTACACGAAGGTAACAATATCGCCTGAGCTGATTGGATTACCAGCCATAATGAACTGTTCCGTTCCTTTATTCTCTATAATAATAGGCTTTGCATCAGTTGTGATAGTTGGTGTTGGTAGGATGAGTGTCTGTGCTGATGTACCTTGAGCTATAGATATATAGGTTGTTACATCTACCGTTGCTAGTGCTGTCCCGATTGAACCTCCAGTTGGAAAGTCACCCAGAGCTAGAACACCGTACTGAGTACCTGCATTTAACTCTATTGATTTGTTAACTGTAAGTGTATCCAGAACAGAACCAACAAGTGTCCAACCAGTGTTCAGTCCAGCATCTGATGTCTTCGACCACAACGAACCGTTTGCCTGATTTCTATAAATAGATGCCAACTCAGAAACAACTACTCCCTCTGGAGAACCTGTACCTACATAGTCTCCGAAGTTTAGACCACCCTTAGTTATGTTGAGATACTTACCGTCTACATCAAGCTGGTTAAGACCAACAGAATCTACCCCATCAGTAAAAGACATCTGCCCTACTTCGTAGATTGCAGCATTAGTCCCGTCCCCAAAAGAAATTTGTTGGCTTACTGTGTCGAGTACAATATCGTTAGTTCCACTACTGAATGTCCATACACCTGCATTATCAATGGTTTGGTTAAAACCATCTTGGTCGTGGGTTCTGCTCGCAATCTGAGTCAAGTCACCACTGAACAAGTTAAGACCTGTACTGCTTAGTTCACCAGCTATCATCTCCAATCCGTCCCCTATAGTTATCTCTTGAACCGCACCTGCACCTGCTGAAGAGCGACCCAACAAACGACCTGTAGCCATGTTGTCGTTTAGCTTTAGGTTAAGTGCTGTCTGAGTAGCTGTGCTGATAGGCTTATCAGCATCGCTTGTGTCGTCTACGTCTGCTAGACCTACAAGTGTCTTGTCGTAGTCTCCTGCTTGAGGAACTACAGCACCAGACCTAGTGTTAAACGATGAAACACCAGAACCAATAGGTCCTACAGGTACGCCGTCCCATGAAGGAGCTACTCCAGCTGGACTTGCATTTATAAAATACACACCTGTCTGTTCGAGATACATTCTACAACCCTTTGCGAATATAGGTTCAGTGGGTATCACAGAAGTACCCCTAACCTCACAGTCTGTGATGTAACCAAGTTCATTCTGTAGCGATGCAAATACTGCTGGGTTTACATCGTCTTGAGTTAGTAAATTTGTAGCCATAGTTGTTGAATTTGTTTGTTGTTAATAGTAGCCAACAACATACTTGTTTAACGACTGAATGCTTAGCAGTCGGTGCCAACTTATTATAATCTTTTACTCGTAGGTTTTCAACATCTTAGCGTATTCTTTTACTGCTTCTGGTTTGTTACCACCCGAGTAGTTATCGTATGTCGCAGTTGTGTCTCTCGCCCCTCCATAAGCAAGCCCTCCAGTCTTTTTACCCTTATCATCTACTGCCTCTGTAGAGATTACTTTCTTCATTCTCCATATGAGTACTGCTGCGATAGCTGCCTTCTCTGGTGTGTTAATATTTTTAAGATAAGGTGCAATAGTTTTGTCTCTTTTCTTTGTAGACTTGAGAATGCTGTTTATAGTTGCATCCTCTATTCCGTAGAGCCACGTGTACCCTGCTTTGTATCGTGTCTTGTCTCCAGAGTCTGAATCGTCAACTCCTGCACTACTCTCCTTGTTGTACAATGCTTGTATCTCTGCCTCTGTGATAGAGAAGCCATTTGTACCATCTGTACCTACTTTGTCGTTTGGAAACAGCGATTCGTATGTCTTGATAGCATTTCGTATATGGTCTTTATCTACTGTTCCGATGTCTCTGTATCCAGTCTCTAGGTTGGTTGGGTTGTCTGTTAACCTCTTTGTAACAAACGGTTTGTACACAGGGTCTGGTGGGTCTTTGACAGCTACAGGTTTAGCTTTAGCGGTAGAGGCATCTGCCTCACTAGCACCTAACGCTAGACCTCCAACTGCTAACGCACCTGCTCCACCTTTCTCTATGATGTCTTGTATACCCGTCTTAGGGTTTATCAGATTACCACGAACATCTGTTTGAATACCTTTCTGTGCAATCATAGTGGTTCCAGCTGGGTCAGTAACGAAGTCTACTACTGGCTTAGTGATAGGTCCACCTACTCCTGTTGTAGGCGTAGCTTCTGCTCTACCTGCTGGTAGTTGCCTGTCTGGTGGAAGTCTAACTACACCTCGTGGAGCTACTGCTGTACGACCACTTGTACGTGACAGGTCAATCAATTCACCTAGTCTGTCAAAGTCTTTTTGATTGCTCAGACCAGCGAATAACTTGCCTGCTGTATTTCGTGCTGCAAAACCGATACCTGGTCCTACGTTTGCAAACTGAGATGCTAAGTATGCATCTATGGCAATATCAGAAGCAAGGTCTATATAGTCTAACTTTTTGTTAGCTTTTTTTGCCGCTGCTACAAAAGCTCTTTTGTATTCCATAATAGAACTGTACCCGTCACCATACGCCTTTCGGTCTGTGATTACATCAAGTGCTGTGCGTAGCTCTGCTGCTACGTCGTTAGCTACTGATGCTCGTGCTGCATCGGAACCGAAGTTCTTATTAGCATCCTGAACCCAATCAAATATTTTAACTGGGTCACCTCTATATGAGTCTAGGATTTCTATCATTTCATTTGCAGCGTTGACCTGTGTCCTGGATTTGTTAGCGTTTAGTACTTGAAATAACACACCAAACGCCTTATCAGTATTCACGTTAATCTTTCTATCTCTCGCAGCCTCTACAGAAGACCGAGCAACCTGAACCAATTTGTTCGCAGCATTCTTGATTGTATAACCAAGCTGTTGAACAGTTAGCTTTGTACCAGGCTTGTAAGGAACGCTAGGGATAGTTCCGCTTGCGATTCCGTCCGCTACAGACTCACCTACTTGACCTATCTTACCCTCAACAGGTAGGTCAAAACCTTCGTCTAGGAACTCTCTAAGAATGTCCGCTCCGTTTTTAACTTTTTGTTTTGCAATGGCTGCAGTCCCAGCATCTACTGAGCCAGCAGAGCTTCTGAATAGTCTATTGATAAGTGTATCAGTACGCTTGTTTGCTAACACATCTGCAGAGTCTGTGAGTAAACCTGGTGTCGCACCTACAACGTTACGAACAACACGAGCCGCACCTTTTGCGAGTCCTGCTGCACCCCGTAGTATTGGTGCGGCTACAGGTAGTCCTGCAGCTATCGCTGTACCGAAACCAGCTGCACCTACCTTCTCTTCCCCAGCAACTACGTTAGCTGCGACATCTGTTCCATATCCAGCAAGAACATTCACCCCGTAGTTCGCAGCCTTTGCAAGTGTTGAAGCACCCTTAAAAAGCCTCCCGATAGGAATTACAGAAGCAGCTGACTGTGCGACATCTCCTAAAAGTTGCCCAGTAGTAAAGTCAGACCCTATGGTGTCACGAACACCTTTCGGTGCACCTATCTTTGCGATAGCTGTACCTATCTTTTCACCTATTACAGCACCAGGCATATCCTTTGTTGCCTCTGCAGCACGTTGAAAAAAATCACCCTTAGGTTTCTCAGAACCCTTGAACTGACTGTAAGCCTCCTGAGCTTGTGCATCAGTTGGTACTCCATCAAACTCTAATGTTGTCCCGTCATCGAATTGGATTTTAGCCATATTAGTTTACTACTTTCCAGCCCATTCCTGATGCTGTACCCGACGTAGTACTGGCTGGCTTCTCAACTGTAGCTTTGTCCTTAGAGGTAGACGGCATTAACCCGTAAGCACTAAGCTTCTGTGTGTTTGATTTTATTCGGTCATCTAGTGTAGCCAGAACACCCTCTTTACCTCCACGGAACAAACGTACTCCAGACAACGCAGCACCATTTGGAATGATGTCTTCGATTACTTCCTTATCCGCAGCCTGCAACGCACCAGTACCTACTGCTTGAGCGTACTTAAATATCAAGTCGTTGTACGCCGAGTTAATTCGTGCTGCACCTGTTCCTGTAATCTTAGAACCGAAAATCCTACTCTTGGTTTCCTCGTCATATACCTTTTTGTAGTCCTGTAGAGAAACAATAACATCGTCAGTAGTCAGTGCACGTGTCTTATCTTGTGATGGTAGATAACCGAATGACTTCTGAGAACGTAGTGTTGAGTCAGAGGATTCTACCTTTCTGTTGTAGTATACTTCTGCAAGCCCTACTATTTTTTCACGTATACCTTGAGGGATAGATGACTGTGAAGCACCACCTATTAGTCTGTACACAAATCCTGCTGTCGATTCGTCTTTCATAAGCTCGTCGTAATTCTGTTCTAACTCAGATACACCAGTTCCAGTTCCACCTGATGTTTTGTTATAGAAACCTTCATGAGTGAACATAGCCTCGCCTAGTTCGTTTGCTCTACCAGCTGCTAAGATGTCTGCAAGTGTTGCTGTCTCCGAGAAACCTGTCTTCTGGACTACACTTTTTATGTATGAACCTACATCGTTGTTATCTTCTTTCGGAGCGTACACAGCAATATATTCTGCTAGGGTAGACTCTGGCTTGATACCAGTACGTGAACGACCAGTAGCCTTAACTGTGAAGTCGTCTAGCCATGCCTTCTTACCCTCCTCTACTGAGTTGAATACTCTGAACTGCCCAGTAACAACGTCTCTTATGTTACCAGGGTTGTTATTTCGCTGTGCTAGATTCATTCCAGAACTAGGTTTGTCTACACTTATTCCTAACTTGCTGAGCATGTTTCTACCCTCCTCTGTTAAGTTGTCTTTTAAGAACTTCTGACCTTCTGGGTCTTTTAACAAGCCCAGTAGCTCTTTACTTGAGTCCTTTGTTTTGTCAGCTAGACCGTTGATATACTCTAACGCACTATTAGCTTCCGTGTACCGACCTTCAATCTGGTTGTTAATACTACGTACTGCTGAGTCTATTGTTTCTCGGCGACCTGACTTGATAGCTAGTGCCTGCTCTGGTGTGAGCTTTGCCATTACTTCTGGTGACACGTTACTCTGATAGAGCACACCTAGTAGTGCGTTCTTCTGGTCCTGTAAATCCTGTACTCCACGAGCTTTTCTATCCATCTGGTAAATAGCATCTTGAAAGTCTAACGGGTTGCCAGCCATAGTTTGTTGAGTACTAGCACCTGTGTACTGAGTCGTGTTGCCTTGTGGTACTTGGGTTGGAGAAACATTAGGTGACTGCTGAGTAGTCGGCATACCAGTAACAGAAGCAGACGATGCCTGCTGTGTGCCTGGTACAGTGCGTGACTTCCCTAATGGGATAGTTACTCCTGATGGTACTTCTCCTGGATTTTGTAGCGTAGGGTTCATATATTATTGTAGAGTTAGTTTACCTTTTCTTACAAGCATTCGCTGTTTCGAGAACCCAGGGTTGCCACGCAATATAGCTTTGGCAGTTGGAGTAGTCGCTGCAGCGGCAGCTGGTGCAGCTGGTGCAGACACTGTAGCTAGTGGTAGGCTAGACGTATTAGGTAGACCACCAGTTGTTAGGAACGCTTTAGCGTTTTCGCCTGCTAAAGCATTAGTCGACATTACCCTGTTTCTCTCGTTTGTACCTAGCATCCCACCGAACTGAGAATACTGCTGACCACCTATTGATATGTTCCCAGTGTTTGCTGAGCCAAAGTTTTGCTCAAACTGATTACCGAGATTGAAAGCATCTCGTCGGTTAGTTCTGTTTCGCAAGTCAGTCACACCAAACTGTTCAAGATTTCTATTCTCGTCTGTTCTGTTTCGGTATGACGAATAAGCTGTTCCACTAGCCGCTGCTGCATTTGCATCTGCGTTCTTCTGGTCTTCAAACCTTCTCTGAGACTGCTCTTTCTCAAACGTATCCTTTGCGTTCACGTACTCTAGGTTCATTTGCAACTCACGCTGTCCTAGAGCAAGTTGGTCTTTATAAAAAGTATCAATAGTCGGGTCGTTCAAAGCATCCTGATAAAATACCTGTAGCAACTGTGCTGTTACGTTTTGTGCACGAGTACCGTTGGCAATGTTTATCTGAGATTTCCCTGCGTACAAATCTAACATGCCTCTTTGTGCAGGAGATAGTCTGTTATATAAAGCAGGGTCTATTCCCCCCCATGTTAGAGCCGACCCGTCGTATTGACCTGTTTCTGTGTTTGGGTTCATATAGTTAGTATATATTATTATCAATGATTAGCCTAGAATATTTCCGTTAGCGGTTATGCTTCCTGCAACAGAACACGACATTGTTATAGAGGTCGGCTCCATTTGTATCAGCGACCCGTCAGAACCATCTGCAGAGGTCATCATTATAGAGTCTGGTCGCATTACTATCTGTGACGAGTTAACTCCGTCTGTAGCAATTACTGTTACATCACGACCCGTTACATTCACGATACCACCTGCTATGTCTACAGTAATCAAACCAGAAGTTGGTGCTTGGTTGACTTGGATATTTGCTGCACCATCTACTCCGAAAGATGCAGAACCTCCTGCAGAGCTGTTTGCTGTAACATCTATCCTGATGTTCGGAAATGCTGGGTCTGATGTGTCTACGTCTATTACTGCAGCCTTTACTCCTGAATCGTTGTAGAAAATAATGTTTTCGTTGATGCCGTCTATCTCTGTTCTACGACCAGTGAAGTCTCCTGATGTTATGACACCACCACTCGATAGTCTAACCTTGTTCCCTGTCAGTGCTGTGTTTGTAATCGTCCAGCCAGCTATGTTTCCTTCTGTTGAAAACAGAATACCGTTGATAGTAGCGTTGTTACCGTCCCACTTAAAAAAGTGGTTGCTGTCTCCGATAAAGAACTTACCTTGGTTGTCGAACTGGTCGATACCCAAACGAAAGCCCTCTACGTTTTCTGTTTCTGTGAACGTATTTCTGAAAGCAAACAGAGCGTTACCTTCCATTTCTAAGTCTGACGATATACCAGTTCCACTCATAAGTTGCTTACCAGAAATAGCGTTTATCCTGTTAGGAATAAACGATGGAGTACGCTTACCGCTTATGAGTGTTCCAAAGTTATCGTACTCCATAAGCTATAGAACTAGACCTAGGTCGCTTACTTCTTCGACTGAGAATGCTAAAAGCTCTGGCTCTGTGTCCTTGAAACCATCGTTAGAAATACCGTTCCAACCGAAAGCAATCGTCCTAAACGTTACATTGACGTTCTTACAAGCTGTAACAAAGTCTGTTAGCTTTACTGGTAGTTCTACTCGTTTTGTACTCGGAGAAAAAGCATCGAGTATGCAGTACACAGTCGTTGACGATGCGTACCTAGATACAATTACTACCCTGTCTGTAATTGATTTCTGGTGTAGGTTACCAAGTAGTACATTCTGTGTCTCAAAGTTGAACGGGACATCTGCCCCGAAGTCTGTGTACCCTGACTGTACTTTAACAAGTGAGCCATCAAGTACCACACTAGCACCACCAACCAGTTCGTCTTTGTATGTCACAAAACCCTTCAAGAAACGTGGATACTCATAAGTAGTCCAGCTCTCATCAAGAGTGCTAAACTTGAGAACAACATTCTTGTGCAACTGACCCGATACAACTACATCACCAATACTTACATAGACAGTAGAGTAGTCGCTCCACATGTTTACAACACTTGAGTCTCCAATAGCATCTAAGTACGGCTGTACTGATATGCGAGAAATCTGCTCTGGGTAGCCACCGTCAGTACGCATAATCTCTTTTCCTGTATAGAAGTACACCATACCACGACATCGTGTTGTAGCCTCCTGAGACACAGCCCCAGCGTTGTATATGTTAGTACTAGCTATACTCTTAGAAATAGTATCTACACGGTACACAGAGTTTCTTTTGAAGACTAAGATAGTATCAGATGTCTCCTGCAGTGCTGTTATGTTGTCACCGTCGTCAGGGTTAATATCTATCCAACCTCCAGCCGATGAGGCAAACACAGTTGTGTTCCATGTAATAAACGGAGAAGCTGTTGGATTAATAACAGACGAGAAGAATATTCTATCTGGAAGTGTCGCATCACCTGCACACACCATGTGTTGTTTACTACGCATTATCAGTGTTGGAAAAGCTGTAGTAATACAGTTGGACTGACTCCACGCTATCCCATCAATCGATGCAAACATTCCAATACCGTTTACAAAGAACACACTATCACCTAAGTTCGCGTAACGTACTCTGTTGTTAGCGTTAATGGTTATAGATGCATCTACTAGTGATACACCGTTCCATACTTTAATCTTATCGTTGATGGCTATCAAAGCTATGTTGATAACTCCTGACGAGTTAATGAATGTACCAGTACCATGAGAAACACCCAGACCGCCAACTAACTGTACCGCACCCTTACGGGGCAGTACAGAACCCATACGAACATCAAAGTCGACATTAACTGCTTTACTAGCAGAGTTGTCGGGCACAAGAAAGGTACTCACCTTGTTAGGTGAGATGATTCCTTTCTTGAAGTCCACTAGATTTGGTCCAGGTATTTTTTCCATATTAAGAAGCTCTGACGGTTATATGAGCTCCAATTATTGTATCTGTACCGCCTGTTAATTTTGTAGCTCTCAGAGCCAATGATGTAAAGGCTGACGTTAACCTAGTAGTTATAACTGCTACATAGCCACCAGCAGGTGATGTATTACTGTTAGTGTACACACCTGACGAAGCATTAGTCAGTGCGTAAGTTCCAACCAAAACTGCTGCTGAGTATATAATACATTCTACGTTCCAAATTAGATTACTTTGCGGTAGGGTAATCTGCTGACCTGAAACAGTTACCCCAAAAGGTCCGTCTGCATAAGCACCAGCAGTTCCTGCATTATTCCATTCAATAGTAGTTGAGATTGATGTGTTTGTGTTTGTTGACTTGAAAGCTACTCCTGCGGTGCTACTTGCACCAGGTATAGTGATAGTTGCAACTCCACTTGAGTCTGATGCATTAACGCCAGCACCTACGAAGTTGATAGCAGTTGGTGAAGCAACTACTACCGAACCCTCGTCTTCGATAGGCGTCGCACCTCCACCTCCTCCTACCGCTACCCATGCTGTTCCGTTGTATACGTTGAGAGCACTTGTTGTTGAGTTGTAAACTGTGTTACCAACTAGTGGGCTAGCAATAGCGTCACGCTGTGCTGTAGTCATAGACGGTATTCCCATTGCATTATCTACTCCTGTCTGGGTTATTTTTTCTGATTGTATCGCCATATTATAGTTAAGGGGTTACTGTTGATTTGACTGTCCACACTCCAGCGACTCTGAGTTGTGTTTCTAAGTTCGCTCCTACTCTGACCATTCTCCACGAGCCATCTACTGCCTCAGCTCCCCAGTAGAATGCTACTGTTGCATCTGTTGAGCCAATTGATTGCATCTCAACAGCTGCTGTGTCTGTGGCGTTTTGAACAAATACTCTACTTGGCTCTAGGTATCCGGCAAATGTTCCATCTCCAACTGAAATCTGGTTACCGTCTGTGTCGATGCGTATATCGTTAGTACCTGTTCCTGTGAATACCCACTGCCCTGCACCGTTGATGTTCTGCGTGAACCCTCCTTGTGTGTGCGTTCTAGCGGCTGTCTGTGTCTGGTCCGCTGTGAATAGGTTTGTTCCAGCTGGACTTGGTGTCTCCCATGTAGGTGCTAACGTTGTCCCATTACTCTGAAGAACCCGACCTGCTGTACCGTTTGCAAGTCTTGTAGGCACTCCAGAAACTCCACCATAAATAACGTCTCCACCTGTAGTCATCGGGTTGGTGATTTTCCCGTCTAGTTCTGTCTGTAGTCCTGTAGTCTTTGCGATAGAAAGTGCTGCATCTGCGATAGCTGTAGTGTTGCCTGTAGAAGTAACTACTCCTGTTAGGTTTGCGTTAGTAGTAACGTTTCCTGCAGTAAGTCCTGATGCTGTACCAATAACGTTAGTCATTACTCCACTTGATGGAGTCCCTAGAGCAGGTGCTACCAGTGTTGGACCAGTAGCAAATACCAACTCTCCAGAACCTGTTTCGTCACTGATTACTCCTGCAAGCTGTGCAGAAGTTGTTGCTGCGAACTGTGAAAGTGGGTTAGACGTGAGTGCATTTCCACCACTAGACGGTAGGTCGTTTACAGATACTTTCTTTGCTGTACCAGTACTCGCATCGTAAAATGGGATGTAGTCGTTTACACCGTCTATAACAACCTCAGGAGTGAGTGAGTTTATGTCTAGTGAGAGTGTTCTGTTGGCAGTTAAGTCTCCACCACCAGTAAGTCCAGTTCCTGATGAGATAACAGTTGCGTTAGCTGCTTTTGCATCGAGAGCTGTTTGTGTTGCTGTGCTGACAGGCTTATCAGCATCACTTGTGTCGTTTACACTTCCCAGTCCTATGAGCACAGGTGTGTAGTCACCAGGCTGAGCAGTTATTGCTCCAGCACGACCAAATACACTTACTACTGCACCTGCTGAACCAGTGTTGACCTGTGAGAATATTGGTGTGCCTCCTGATGGTCCAGAGTTTATATAGGTAGCACCAGTCTGGTCTATAGTTATCTGACAACCACCTGCATACGGAGCATCCATTGGTATAACTCCTGTGTTGTACACAGTAGCTTTCATTATAAAACCGTCCTTATTGTAAAATGAGGCGTATAGGTTGTCTTGGTTATTTACCTTTGTTTCAAATCCTGTTGCCATATTAGTTTTTCCAATTACGGACACGTGGTGTTAACTTTGTCACCCCGTTGTTGTCCTTTGTTCTTAGTAAATATAACTGCTTATCGTACTGAGATTTCTTCGCCATGGAATCCTCTGTCTCAATCCCGTTGTTTTGTCTCGTAAGAAATTTCCACTGTAGATAGTACACAACAATCATAGTATTTGGAAAAGGGATTGTATCCTGGTCCTTATCCAAGTATTCGTTTGTCGTGTAGTAAGTTAAGTAAAAGTTTCGTTCTGAGTTTGGTGCGGGGTAGACAGCCAACGTGTTGTCCTCTAAGTAGTATGTAAAGTAGTACGGGTATCCAACATCTCGTTCTACTGTTACGTCTGCTCCGTATTCTGCCGACACAGGAGACGGGTACTGCAGTGTGAATATATTATTTTCGTTTTCGATGTAAGGTAATCCAACACCTCCAACGAATACAGTTCCAATAGCTTGTTGTGTATCAATAGCTGTCGTAGCCTTATTATTAGTATCGTTAAAAGAAGTGACATATGCTCCTTGGTATATAAGACCTTGTGATGTACCGCCCTCTGACCTGTAGAGTCTGTACTCTGTTGCATTAGGCATCTCACTCCAAGATATGTTGTTGTAGATAAAAGGTGTTAGCGTAGCGAATCCGTTCGTTATCTGGTTACCTGCCATTCTACTCCAACCACGTGACGTGTTAACTTCTAGTAGATACGTATACGATGTAGCTCCTGTGCCACCTATTGATAGGATAATCGGTGCTGACGGTGTGAAGTCTACTCGGCTAGGAAAGTCGTTAGAGTTCAATACCTTTACTACTCCTGCACCGATTGATAGCGGTTCTGTTATCTTGGTCCTGCTAGGCATCATTGAATCGAAATCCCTGTTATCAAGATACTGCAGTGCTCCGTTACCAGCTCCAGCCCATCCGTTTCTATTCCAGTCGTTACCGTTACCCATTCCAGTCCAGCCTCCGTAGTAGTTGTTCGTAGACCCTAGATTAGGGTTAGAGTACTCCATGTACAGAATCTGACTGTTGTCGATATTATTAGGAGCGTTGTATGTCATCCTCCCTGGTTCTGCTTTGATAGCATGACGGTTTACCTGATAGAACGAGTAACGCTTTGAAGCCCTTTGTACTTCTTCGAGACAGTTGTTCAGCTCAACATAGCCGTACTCGTCTGTAAGTGTCGCGTTAACTTCTTTGTTAATCCCAAGTAGTGCGTTGTCTATGATTGCACGACACATGTTTTTATTAAATCCTAGATATGGTAGAGCATCAGAGTAATCTGAGAAGTTCTGTGAGAATGAGTTATAGTACCTTGCGTAGTACAGACCACCCTCAAGTGTAGGTATGAACAGCGTATCGTTATCAGCCTCTAGGTTTACTGTACCCATGACTGTCTTTGTTACACCGACATTAGGGGCGTTTGATATTTCTACCTGGTTAAAAGCTAGTCGTGAAATGAGAGTCCCTGTTGGATGTAAGAACTTTGCAACGACAGTAGCTGAGTTAGCTACTAGTGCTGTAATAGATACAATCTCAGATGTCTCATTTCCGTAAGCTCCTAGCAAGATAAAATCACCTACAGAAAAACCATCAGCATTGACTAGCTTAACTGTTGTTAGGCTAGTTTGTTCGTCTGCTGTGGTTGTTTCTGTGTCTGTTAGTAAGTCATCTAACGGAACAATCAGTGGTTGCTTGAGTCGCCCATATCTAATGAACAACTGAGGTTGCACTGAATACACAGGCAACGTAGTCGTTGACTGTACGTACTGTGCATATTCCTGTTGTGTTAGATAGTAGGTAGGAAACATATATTGTTAACTATATTACAGGTACTGGTGAAAATATCCCACCCTGAACCTGACAGAACACTGTGTTAGCGACATTGATAAGCTGTTCTTGATAAGTTGCTAGTCTACTACTCGGATTACCATCAGAAGAAATCAACACACCAGAGCCGTCGAAATACCTGAATCCAAAGGTTGTATCTATTGTCACACACTCGTTGCCAGAATAAACAGAGAAGTTACCTAAGGTAAAACCTGCTGCTAGTGCACCATACGTTGTCGTCGAAACAAAAGTCAGTACTGTACCAGCTAATGAGTATCGCCCTAATGCATTAGCACTCGCTGAGTTACCTGCGTTGTGCGTGAAGAAGAAGTCTGTGCCGTTTGAGGTCATCCAGACTGATGAGTTTATGCCGAAGTTCTGACCTACTAATGTCATCAGTGTACCTGCTGTGTTTAATGTGGCGTTAGGGTAACGATAGATAACGTAAAAACCAGCGTTGTTGGTAAGGAGAGCATACGTAAAAGAACCAATTACTACAACACCTCTGATTATAGAGGCAGCAGCATACTCAGTCGTTGTATCTCTAGTCTGCGAAACTCCTACACCGTTTTGTAAGAATAGATTCGTATTAGTATTCCCTGCCATTTTTGACACGTCATCTGTGTACAAAAGCAATGCTGTTGTACCTATCACAGGATTAACAAGTAACGTACTCCCCGATGCAGGCAGTCCAGTAACTGTAGCTCCTGTGAAGTCTACTGTTGCCCCTGCTTGGAAGTCTGTTGTACTACCTGACTGATACACTCCTTCGTATCCTGCTCCGAATGTTTCGTCTGACTGGTTTGATACTATTGATTCGTTATCTAATGTAGTTGTACTACCTGACTGATGCGTATTCGTAGACGTAGCCTGGAATGTAGTGTCACCTCCGTTTAGGATAACACCACTCGCTGGTATTGTAGTTGTACCTGAATTGTCTATTTGATTTGAGTTTATTTTATTCATATAGGGTTATTTAGATTGGTGCTGGTAGGAATAGGTCTGGGTTATCAGTGCCTATGTTATACAAAGCAACGCCTGCTAGGTTTAGTGAACGTGGACTTACCCCGAAACCTGCAGAGTCTTGATACACCTGAGTACCCACACTGTTGAACCTTGTAATCTGTCCGTTATCACTTCCTACTCCGAATGAATATATGTCACCACTAGGTGCTACATATACTTGACCATTACTGAAACCATTCAGAGTGATAGCACCACACGTTACCGTTGATACATATGTAAATGTAGTACCAGCTAACGAGTACTTTGCTACCGCAAATGAGTTGGCAGAGTTACCAGCGTTATAAGTGAAATAGAATGTTGTTCCATCTGTAGACATACTAGTACCAGGTCCGCTGTACACAGGTACTGTAGCACCTGCAAAGGTAGCTATTACTGGACCTGCTGGGATATTCGCTGTGTCGTATATAGCAATCTGTGGAACGCTTGGATTAGTTCGAATACAGAACAAATATAGTGATGTCCCAATAAGAGCAGAACCCTCTACTCTGCCAAAGTTGGTCACGTCTGCTGATAGTGTACGTGACTGTAATGGACCTCCGAATGTCTTCACTACAAGAGAAGTTGTACTTATTCCCCAGGTAGTACTAGCTAGTGAACTAGCATACCAAGGTGACCCAATATTGGTTGAACCTTTGTAAGGCATAGTTACTGTGCCACCACCAGTTGCCAACCCAGTAACTGTAGCTCCTGTGAAATCTACTACTGCTCCAGCGTTGAAGTCTGTGGTACTACCTGATTGGAATTGAGTGTTAGCACCTGACTGATACACTCCCTCGTATCCTGCTCCGTATGTCTCGTCTGCTTGATTGGATATTACTGACTCGTCAGCAAACGTAGTAGTACTACTAGCTGCGTATACATTTGTAGCAGTAGCCCCGTATGTAGTGTCACCGTTGTTGGTGATTACACTATTGTCTGCAAAGACAGTAGTAGAGCTTGCTGTATTAGTAGTGTCACTGTTGTTTGTGATAATACTAGTATCTGCGTAGGTTGTTGTACTTCCTGCTTGATTAATAATAGTTGATGTTGAGCTGTTTATTGTGTTACCTTCGTTGGTAACAGTAGATGACGCTACAGTCCCTGTTGCTCCTACTAGAGAAACACCGATAATCATGGTGAACCTGTCAGTAATCAGTGAAGCACTTCCGAGAGTTACCACCTGACCTGCTCTTGTGTAGTCACCGCCTGCTACAGTCTGTAGAACACCATTCTTGTACAGAGTAAACAAAGCAACGATTGACGTTACTACGTTTATAACCGTTCCAACAAATGGAGTAACGTCTTCTTGAACAGCTGGTGAGCCACTTCCGCTACCGAGTATTGTTGCTACACCGTTCTGCTGGAACTTAAACAAGTTCGTCGTAGAGTTGTACCAAACATCCCCGTTTGTTGGTGCACCTGGGTCTGCTGCAAGTATCTGGAACTCAGTAGCTGAGCCACCACCACCGCCTGTACTGCTGATTACAATCTCGTCTGCGTTGTTAACAATGGTTACGTTTGCTCCTGCTTGCAGAGTCTTTAGGTTGAGTACTGGACCAACTATGTTTTTACCAACCTGTCCAACACCAGCTCCTACGTTGGTCAGTGAGTTAATACCTGCTCCAGCAACCCATGATAGGTTTGTGCCGTCAGTCCCTAGAACTTCTCCTGCGTTTCCAGTTTGAAGTGGAAAAC
>Ga0163154_10000885_pt1 | contig 46591 bp, 40 predicted proteins | sample OliLakLV19MP9P1_FD_148649 | JGI IMG/M metagenome (GOLD analysis project Ga0163154, IMG submission 148649) | Freshwater microbial mat bacterial communities from Lake Vanda, McMurdo Dry Valleys, Antarctica - Oligotrophic Lake LV.19.MP9.P1 | ecosystem: Environmental > Aquatic > Freshwater > Lake >... | reverse complement strand
ATGATGGCAAAGTGTATTCAGCTAGACATGGAATGTGCAGCTCTTTGCTATGCTGCAGCGCAACTAATGAGCTTAGGAAGTGAAAAAGCAAAAGACGTTTGCAAACTATGTGCAGACCTTTGCGACCAATGTGCGGCAGAATGTGGCCAACACCACACGGAACATTGTAAGGAGTGCTCGGATGCATGTAAAGAATGTGCGGAAGAATGCAGGAAAATGGCGGCATAGTCATATTATTGAACACAGGCTTATGCCTGTTTTTTTTTTTCAACTTTAATAAAAACAAAATGGAAAACAATCAACAGATGCAAAAAATGAGTTACCAGAAATTTTCATGAATGATGTTAATTTCATTTGTTATAATGTACGCTGTGATGTTTTTAAATGTTGATGAAGCCAATCACATTTACCTGGGTACAACAAGAACATACATGGCATCGCTGATGGTATCTTCAATGGCGATAGTGATGATGTTGATGATGGGAAAAATGTATCCCAACAAAAGGCTAAATACAGGTATAATATTAGGCGGTGTTGTTTTATTCGGATTGGTACCGGCAGGTTTAAGAACACAAACACCAATAGGAGATGTGCAGTATATGAAGGCAATGATACCACACCATTCATCTGCTATTTTGGTAAGCAAAAATGCAAACCTCAAACACCCGGAAGTAATCAAACTTTCGGAAGGAATTATTGCTTTACAAAAAAAGGAGATCGCAGATATGAAAGCCGTTTTAACAAGGATGGAAAAATAAATGAAGTCAGGTGCCGGCCGGTAAAAATCAGTTTCAATAGGAGGATGGTTTATTTTTTTTTGTAGCGTTGTGGCCGCATATCAAACTTTTTGCAACGCCAATCATTGTGTAAAAGGAGTACGCTATTTGCCGCAATGAAAACGTGACCAGCACGATAAAATATCATTTATATAGAATACAACTGCGAACATCACACGGCACTAATCATTATAGTGTAGAATTTTTTTCGTAGTTTTTCAATAAACTAAAATTCAATGAAACTCTATATAAAAAATATGGTTTGTCCCCGCTGCATATCGTCGGTAGAACAGATTTTAAAAAGAAATAATTTACAGGTAAAATATGTAAGACTCGGCGAAGTGGAACTGGAGAAAAAGCCCACTGCGGGGCAGCTAAAAATCTTTGCGCAAGAGCTTCTTGATAGTGGATTTGAATTGTTAGACGATCAAAAAACACAATTAATTGAGCAGGTTAAAAACCTGCTGATACAAAAAGTGCAAAGTGGCAACGTAGAAGAACATTTCAGTCTTACAAAATTTATTGGTGAAAAAGTATTCAAAGATTACTCTGCCGTCAGCAAGCTGTTCTCCGAACTGGAAAGTATCACGTTAGAGCAGTTTTTCAATCTCCAAAAAATTGAGAAAGTAAAGGAATGGCTGGTGTACAATGAACAGTCCTTAACACAGATTGCATTTAACCTTGGCTATAGCAGCACCCAACATCTTTCAAGTCAGTTTAAAAAGCTAACTGGCATGACGCCCTCACAATTCAAGCAGCTTGGCACACTGCATCGAAAATCTATTGACGCTGTAAAAGACTGATCAACAGTTTTAACCCTGGCACAATTATCTGCACATCTTTTCCAACATGTTGTAACAGTAAACCTGTGTTTAAAATAGACCTTTGTTTTCTAAAAAGATGAAATATGAATAAAGAAATAAATACCATCAATCTTCCATTAGCTGGCGTTGAAAGTGAGCATTGCGCCCTGATCGTGGACAAAGGATTAAGTGAGATAGCAGGAATTAAAACCCATAAAGTAGAAGTAAACAACAAGCGGGCAGTTATTACAACAGATGATGAATTGGAAACGATACCAAAAGCCGTAAAAGCCATCAGGGATTTAGGCTATGACGTAGACACGGTGAAGAAAACATTTCCGGTGCTCAATATGAGTTGTGCTTCCTGCGCCAGCAGTTCGCAGAGTATTTTGGAAAACACCGCCGGTGTGGTGAATGTGTCAGTAAACTATGCCAATGCCAAGGCACAGGTAGAATATATCCCTACCATTACCGACGCTCAAAAATTGAAGGCTGCCATGCAAAGTATTGGGTACGATTTGATGATAGATGAAAGTGAAACAGCAAAAGATGAATTGGAAGAAGTACACCGCAAAAATTTTGAGACACTAAAGAGAAGAACCATTGGCTCGGTAGCCCTCTCCATTCCGTTGGTGCTGATAGGAATGTTTTTTATGAATATCCCGTATGCCAATTACATTATGTGGGCATTGGCAACGCCTGTTGTACTATACTTCGGAAAGCAGTTTTTTGTTGGTGCATTTAAGCAGGCAAAGCACCGTTCTGCCAACATGGATACGCTGGTAGCATTAAGTACAGGCGTGGCATATTTATTCAGTGTTTTTAATACTGTTTATCCGCAATACTGGCATAGCAAAGGCTTACATGCGCATGTTTATTTTGAAGCCGCAGGCGTGGTAATAGCCTTTATTCTCCTGGGCAAAATGCTGGAAGAAAAGGCAAAAGGAAATACCTCATCCGCAATAAAAAAACTCATGGGCTTACAGCCAAAAACTGTTACCGTAGTGCATGAAGGAGGGCATCAGATGGAAATGCCGATTGCTGCTGTAAAAGTGGGTGATACCCTGTTGGTAAAGCCGGGCGAAAAGATTGCTGTAGACGGAACGGTGAAATCCGGGAATTCCTTTGTAGATGAAAGCATGATTAGTGGTGAACCCATTCCTGCGGAAAAGAAGCTGGGCGAAAAAGTATTTGCCGGAACCATCAACCAGAAAGGAAGTTTTCAGTTTACGGCAAATAAAGTGGGCGGCGACACCGTATTGGCACAAATTATAAAAATGGTGCAGGAGGCACAAGGCAGCAAAGCACCGGTGCAAAAAATGGTAGATAAGATTGCGGGCATTTTTGTTCCAATCGTTATTTTAATAGCCATTTTTAGCCTGATTGCATGGATAATATTCGGCGGTGAAAACGGTTTTACACAGGGTATGTTAGCATTGGTAACCGTGTTGGTAATTGCCTGTCCCTGTGCATTGGGTTTGGCAACACCTACAGCAATCATGACGGGTGTTGGTAAAGGTGCAGCGCATGGCATTTTGATTAAAGATGCAGAAAGCCTGGAACTTGCTAAAAAAGTAAATGCCATTGTGCTGGATAAAACAGGAACGATCACGGAAGGTAAGCCAGAAGTTGTGGCAATACAATGGAAATCGGGTGCTGGCGAAAAGGAACTTGCTGATTTGCTTTTTAGTATTGAACAACAATCAGAACATCCTTTGGCAGAGGCGGTGGTTAGATACTTTCAACAACAACATGTACAGTCGCTAACCCTCGACCATTTTGAAAGCATCACCGGTAAAGGCGTGAAAGTGATGTATGCAGGCAACAGTTATTTGTTGGGCAGTCCTGCTTTGCTCCAGTCTGAAAACATTTATATTGAACCTGCGCTGCAGACGGTAGCCAACGAATGGCTGAACAAAGCGCAAACAGTTATCTGGCTTGCAGATAAAGAAAATGCCCTGGCTGCTATTGCCATTGCCGATAAAATAAAGCCAACATCGGTTGAAGCAATAAAGGAACTACAGGCAGCAGGCATTGAAGTGTACATGCTCACAGGCGATAACCAATTTACAGCCAACGCAATTGCAACACAAGTAGGTATTCATCATTTTAAAGCCGAAGTATTGCCTGCTGATAAGGCTGCTTTTGTAAAGGAATTGCAGCAACAGGGAAAAGTGGTGGCCATGGTTGGTGACGGTATTAACGACAGCAATGCGTTGGCACAAGCCGATGTAAGTATCGCCATGGGCAAAGGCAGCGATATCGCTATGGACGTAGCCAAGATGACCATCATCTCATCCGACCTTTCTAAAATTTCACAGGCCATAAAATTATCAAAGCACACGGTTGCCACCATACGTCAAAACCTGTTTTGGGCGTTTATTTACAACATCATCGGCATACCCATTGCAGCAGGTATTTTGTATCCTTTTACAGGCTTTTTATTAAACCCGATGATTGCAGGAGCCGCCATGGCATTGAGTAGTGTGAGTGTGGTAAGTAATAGTCTGCGTTTGAAATTACTGAAACTTTAATACCCCTGGAATGTAACAATCTTCCATAATTGTGTAACAACACGCCAGTCATTTGGCAGGAACTTTACATAAAACAAAAAATATGAAATACAAGTATAAAACAAACATCAATTGTGGCGGTTGTGTGGCATCCGTTACACCTCATTTAAATGCCAATAAAGAAATCAGCAGTTGGGAGGTAGATACTGCCAATCCGCAAAAAGTGTTAACCGTAGAAACCGATACGCTTTCTGCGGAGGCGGTCAGGGAAATAGTAATTAAAGCCGGATACAAGGCAGAAAAGCTAAGTCAATAAAAATCTACAACCAGCGGGGCAAGGGTATTGTCCTGCTGGTTCTGCTTATTATCATAAATTTGAGTCGTGATTAAAAAGTCAATTTTTTCCGGCGATTATTTTAGTTCATTTTTACCTGTAAAAATGACTGTTGAAACCAAATGAACATTATGCTAAAATCAATAAGGCAGTTTTTCCGGAAATCTTCAAAGTGATCTTTGTAAGAAAGAAGGATTGCTGCAAATAACGCAAGTTGATAAAAATCCTCATTATACTTACAGGTAATTTCTCCTTAATCCGAAGTATAATATGAGTAAAGTATTCCCCCAATATCCCCATCTCTTCTTTAAATTTCAGCGCTTCAAGGTAAATTCATCATGGCATTATTTTAGTTGCTCCAGTAGTGTCACGTTTATTCAAATAGCATTTGGGATAGTGTGAATGATGTAACTTCTTTTCATGATTATATAACTTTTCGCCTGTTTAAGTGCCTACCTTTTCTTATCAGCAGAATCAACTAAAATAAAAATAAAGTAAATCGTTTCAATGGTTTATTGGGTACAGAGAAAAGAGCTAAATATTATTGATTTAGAAAGAAGGGTAGCCTCTTACTTAAATATTTTTAAATAACTAAAATAAAAGAAAATGAAAAAAGAACAAGAAATAATCCCGGCATTAAAAGTGGAGAAAAAAACAGGTCCGGGAAGTAATCCGGAAAATAAATTTAAAAAAGGGAAACCTGCCACAGCTGCTGAGCTTGATAATATAATAACAAGTGCAGTTGAAAAAGTTAAACCCCATTCGAGCGAGGGCTTTACTAAGAAAGGTACTGTACCTGGTTATGAAGAAGAAAGTTGATCAGCACCTAGATTTTAAAAATCTATAAAATTTTACGTTAGCGATAAAATCAGTTATGAAAGAAAGTTATGGCACATTATCAGAAACGATCAATGGGTTAAAAACAGAGGGCTATACGGTGGACTTTAATATCCATGATGAACAGTTGGCGGACATGGTATTGTCTCCTGATGATTTTGAAATTGATAAGTTTTTTCGGTTTGAGGGAGAGACCAATCCTGAGGACCAGTCAATATTGTATGCCATTTCCTCACCAAAGTTTGGCACAAAAGGGCTGTTGGTAAATGGTTATGGAATTTCTTCAGATGCAATATCCAGTCAATTGATTTCAAAATTAAAAACGCATTAAATTAAAATATCAAAATGGAAAATAAATCGAACGAAGCTACTGCCTTAAGGCCTGAGGGTGAGCGGATGTTAAATGCAAGGTTAGTTGAAATAGACCTGAATAAATTTATGGCTGAACTAAAACAAGAAACTACCTGGGCAGACAGCGATCGCAATTCCATCACCGTTTTCAAATCTAACACTTCTACCATCGTATTGATTGGAATGCATAAAAATGCCGAATTAAAAGAACATACTGCCATTGGAAATATAAGCGTGCAGGTACTGGAGGGTGAAATAAACTTCGTTGCCGAACAACAAACACGTTCACTGGTAAAAGGGCAAATGATCAATTTAGCCGCAAATATTCCACACGGTGTGACGGCGTTGGAAGAAAGTTTTTTTCTGTTAACGTTGGTAATAAATAAATAGAAAATTATGAAGGACCATTCAAAAATGAACCATAGTAGTAGAACAAAACCAGGTAAAATAGGACAAACCTGGTAATTAGCTGTAGTGCGGATTACATTGCCTTACTCCTGCTGTATGATTGTGATGCTAACCGTTGGCCACGATGGTTCCGTTAAATTTTTCAATAGTCTTCTTCATGGTTTAGGTGTTTCCACAATTGTTCGTATAGATCTTCCAATATAGTAAGCTGCCATAGGTATTGCAGGGTCATTTATTTTAGCTTGGCTTATCGGAGCCTGAATCGCTGTATTTTATAACGCAACAAGCAAAAAAATAATAACCAAATGAAAAAAATTAAAGTAGCAATTAATGGATACGGTGTTATAGGCAAGCGGGTTGCAGATGCTGTAGTTCTTCAGGATGACATGGAGCTGGCAGGTGTTTGTGATGTGATTACAGATTGGCGGATCAAAATGGCTGAAGACAAAAAGTATCCTGTTTTTGCATTTGATGAAACATTTCAAAATAATATGAAAAATGCCGGGGTTAAAGTTGAGGGTACCCTGACCCGGTTATTGGAAACTGCCGATATTATTATTGACTGTACACCTAAAAAAATAGCTGCTCAAAACATTCCACGATACCGGATGATTAATAAAAAATTTATTGTGCAGGGTGGAGAAAAGCATGAAACCACGGGCCATTCGTTTAGTGCTGAAAATAATTATGAAACTGCCTTAGGGCTCGATTGTACCCGTGTAGTTTCTTGTAATACCACTTCTATTGTAAGGACACTAACTGTACTAAAGAAAGCCGGTTTACTAAAAAAAGCAAGGGGCACTTTATTACGCCGGGCCACAGATCCATGGGAAAGCCACTTGAATGGCATCATGAATACCCTGGTTCCTGAAAAGGATATACCCAGCCACCAGGGACCCGATGCACAAAGTGTAGACCCTTCTCTCGACGTTATTACCGCTGCGGTTAAAGTACCGGAAACATTAAGTCACCTTCATTACTGGAATGTGCAACTTACAAAAGAGGCAACAAAGGAAGAAGTGCTGGAGGCTTTTAATAATTCAACAAGAATAGCTATGATTAAATATAGCGAAGGGTTGCAGGCTAATAATGTTATTAAAGAATTAATGCTGGCATTAAACCGTCCTTATGGTGATATGTACGAAGTAGCACTATGGGAAGATATGCTGAAGGTTGTTGGAGATGAATTGTTTTATGCTTATGTGGTAGATAACCAGGCCATCGTTATTCCGGAAACCATTGATGCGATAAGGGCATTAACAGGAATTGAACAGAATGCCCAAAAATCAATTCTGAAAACGAATGAAAGCCTGGGAGTACAACAAAAGTTTTATTAAATTTTTTTACCAATAAAATTCACGGATATGGCTGACATTACTATCAACATTAAAACCGGTTCGGAGAATAGCGAACCCAAGGTGACCACTAGTACAGACAATACTCCAACCGCTGATCCAACAACAGAAGCACCAAAAGTGGAACCTCCTAAACCAGAAACCACGGAAGAAACTCCAAAGGATGAAATTGCAAAGAAAGATGATTCAAAAAAAATGCCTGCCTTGTCGTCAGACAGGGACATGACCGAAGAAGAGCATGCAAAAATGGAGTCTGAAAAATAGACTTTCAAAATAAGACATTTCAACAATGAAATATCTTGTCTCATAAAAGGATAATAAATAAGGTGTAAACAGAATAGCATTTATAACTATGGCAAAAATTACTATCAATATCGACACAGATGGCGATGAGCCAAAGGTTACAACTACAACAGAAAATACCAACGCTGTTATTCCAAAAGCAGCGCCAACAAAAGAGGATGTTCCGAAGGAGGCAACTCCAAAAGAGGAATTTAACAATGAAGAAAAGAAAGATGAAACATCTTCGGAAAAAGAATCCACTAAGGGTGAATCTTCAGAGAAAGACGACTCGAAAAAAATGCCTGCCTTGTCGTCAGATAGGGACATGACCGAAGCCGAACATGCAAAAATGAGTGGGGCGAAACCATCTGAAAAGGACTCTTCAAAGGAAGAATCTTCGAAGAAAGGCGATGGCAAAATGGACATGAGTAAAGCAGAACATGCAAATATGCAGCATGGCAATGCACCAATAGGGATGCAGGGACACGATCATCATGCCATGATGATTGCTGATTTTCGGAAAAGATTTTACGTGGTTTTGATATTGACGCTACCCATCTTGTTGTTGTCGCCAATGATACAACAGTTCATTGGAGTTGACTGGCAATTTACGGGTTCGTTGTATATTTTATTTGCATTGTCAACCGTAGTATTTATTTATGGTGGATGGCCATTTTTAAAGGGATTGGTAACTGAGTTAAAGGAAAAGAACCCGGGCATGATGACCCTGATAGCCTTTGCTATTACAGTAGCCTATAGTTATAGCACAGCAACCGTTTTTGGGCTGAAGGGTATGGATTTTTACTGGGAACTGGCAACGCTTATTCTCATTATGTTACTGGGGCATTGGATAGAAATGAAATCTATTGCCGGTGCTTCTAAAGAACTGGAATTATTGGTGCAATTGATGCCTTCCGATGCTCATAGGGTAATGGGTGATAAAGTTCAGGATGTAAAAACAGATACGTTAAAAGAGAAGGATATCATACTGGTAAAACCAGGAGAAAAAATTGCTGCAGATGGCGTTATATCCGAAGGTGAAAGTTACCTGAATGAGTCGATGCTTACCGGTGAATCGAAACCGGTGAAAAAGGTCAATGGCGATAAGGTAATTGCAGGTTCTATCAATGGAAATGGTTCTATCAAAGTAACAGTATCGCATGCTTCAAAAGATTCTTATCTGTCCAAAGTGATCCAATTGGTGGATGATGCACAGAAGGCCAAATCAAAAACGCAATTGCTGGCAGATAAAGCGGCCAGGTGGCTAACACTGATTGCAATAGTTGCAGGGATCACTACTTTTTTATATTGGTATTTAACTGGCCATCCGTTGGATTTTGCTATGGCTAGAATGGTGACTGTTATAGTGATCTGTTGTCCACATGCATTAGGATTGGCAGTACCCCTTGTGGTAGCAAGATCAACTTCGCTTGCTGCTAAAAATGGTTTGCTCATCAAGAACAGAACATCATTTGAAAATTCAAGAAAAATCACCACCATCGTTTTTGACAAAACCGGAACCCTTACTGTTGGGAAATTTGAAGTGTCAAAAATTGTGTCACTGCAAAAAGATTTGGATGAAAATGAGATTATCCGGCTTGCTTCAGCTTTGGAGCAAAAATCGGAACATCCAATTGCAACGGGTATTTTACAGAAAGCAAAAAGCTTATCACTTACTATCCCTGCAACGGAAAACTTTAATGCCATTACCGGTAAGGGTGTTGAAGCAACTGTTGAAGGGAAAAAAATACTGGTTGTTAGCCCTGGTTATTTAAAAGAAAAAAATATCGCTATTCCCGATGACTTTAAAGCCAATGATACGGAAACTGTTGTGTTTGTTATCATCAACAATACGCTTTCAGGATACATTGCTTTGTCAGATGAAATACGGCCCGAATCAGCAGAAGCGATTGCCACATTGAAAAAAGAAAATATCAAATCAATCTTACTAACAGGCGATAATAATAAGGTTGCGAAAAGTGTGAGCGAAACATTGGGCATGGATAGTTTTGTTGCAGAAGTATTGCCCGATCAAAAGTTAGAAAAGATAAAAGCGTTGCAAAGCAACGGAGAGTATGTAGCCATGACGGGCGATGGCGTAAACGACGCACCAGCCCTTGCCCAGGCAGATGTTGGCATTGCAGTTGGCAGTGGCAGCGATATAGCAGCAGAAACCGCTGGCATTATATTGGTCAACAGCAATCCAAAAGACATTGTGAGTTTGATTTTATTTGGCAAAGCCACACACCGAAAGATGATTCAAAATTTAATTTGGGCTACCGGATATAACGTCGTTGCATTACCCCTGGCAGCGGGTGTTTTATACAATTGGGGCATACTATTAAGCCCTGCTATAGGTGCTGGATTAATGGCAGTTAGTACAATTGTGGTTGCCATCAATGCAAGTATGCTTAAGGTAAGATGATGAGTATGTAATATGAAAGTGAATACGAACATAGCAGAGGGTGCAGGTATGAATATGCATGAATATTGAATCGGCAGCAGTCAAAGAAATACTATTGTCAATTTTTAAAACTTAAATTATGGCAGATATAAACCCACACAAAATACCTCAGGATTTGGCTCAGGATTTAAAAGAGACTCACAACCTGGATCAACATAGCCAAAAGCAGATGCAAGCCAATAAAAAATTATTGATAACGATTGGGGTTGCACTAGTGTTGCTGATAACGGTCTGGATATGGAAGAGCATTGAAATAAGTAATGTCAGGGGAAAGGCAGAGCGTGATCACCAGGCATTAAAAGAACAGGCCATTAAGGGTATTGTAACATTAAAGGAAGAACAGTTAAAGTTGTTGACCATACCTTATGTATGGGCCGTGCGTACAGAAATGATGAAGGGCAATATCAATCAAATAAATTTATACGCCCTTGACCTTATAAAAGAAAAAAATTTCCAGCGTATTGCCATTGCAAATGATAGTGGAGTAATTGTATCCTCCACTGACAAAAAAGATGAAGGGAAACCTTTTACTTCTATTGGAGAAGTTGCAGCATTAACCAATAATGATACTATGGTAGAGAATACAGGTGATAGTGTATTGATTGTAACAAGCCCTATTATGGGTTTCAATAAGCGGCTGGGTACGCTATTTTTTAAATATGCCGTTCAGTTGCCCGATTTGAAATAGATAAAAAAGTAGTTTCAGAAATTGATAATCTGATTATACAATAACCGTTTCGTTTAGAAATAGCGATAGATTAATAGCGATGTGCCTGATTTTATTTTCACAATTTTTAGAATCAGAGATATTATGTAAATCTAAATTTCAGATACAACAGTTGAATCATGATCGCCTGAATTACTTCAAAAAAATTTTATAGACTGCCTGCCGTATTTAGGTAGCAAAGGCGTCTATTTCAGGATAAGCTAATCGAACTGAGATTTTACGTAAAACAAGATGATAAAGACCTATCGAAATTCTTAACTGGAAATGGAAAGTAGTTGAGTCAAAAAAATAATTTTATTCATTCACAAATAAAAACCCGATAATGACAAACGAAAAAAAAATAGGCATCTGGATGGATCATGCGAATGCCCATCTAATGGAATATGCGGACACAATTGTTACAAAGATTATTACGTCAGCGTCTACCCATGAAGAAAAGCAGTTTACCCTGCAAAAAGGAGAAAGTTTCATGCAAAGAAAGAACCAACAGCAGCAAGCTACCTACTATAATTCCATCGCAGAGTCTATAAGGGATTATGATGAAGTGCTATTGTTTGGTCCTACGGATGCAAAGACCGAGCTATTGAATATTTTAAAGGCTGATCTCAGTTTTTCAAAAGTAAAAATTGAAACAAAACCAAGTGATAAAATGACGGATAACCAGGAGCAGGCTTTTGTGAGAGATTATTTTTCAAAAAACTAATCTGTACTTAAATAAGCAGCAGCAAGATAAATGAGGTTTTTGTTTTTTGAGCCAGGCTTTGTTCTTGCTAATAAGCATCGTTTTAAACTTGTTCTGTCATTATTTTCTTTTTAGTAAAAAGGAAATATTGATCGCCCTTGTACTTTTTGTTCAACATTGAGCAGTGAGCTATCATACAAAAGCAATGCGGACCTCGTTAATACCGAAGGCGTCTTTAATGCTATAGAAAATGAGTACGCCCAAAACAAATACTAATTCAGGCAAGCTGGTAGAATATTACAAATATGGCAGCAGGGAACAAAAATATATATCCAGTAGAAAATGCTCATTTAATAAAGATTAATGAGCTTGCAAAACTGCTGGATGTAAATCTGCAAACCGGGTTAAAAGAAAGCAGCATCAATGATAGAATTACAAAATATGGCTTAAACAGTTATGCTGCGCAAAAGCAAAAAAGTATTTGGCTTATTTTATTTGAACAATTTAAAAGTCCGATAATATTATTACTGGTTGTAGCCGCTGGCTTTTCTTTTTTCTTTAAAGATTGGCTGGAAGGGTTTTCCATAATAGCAGTAATTTTTATTACCGCCGTGCTGGGATTTTTTATGGAATTGCAAGCCCGTAATTCTATGAAGGCATTAAAGGAAATGGACATCAGCGTTTCAAAAGTATGGAGAGACAATGCCCTTAAAGAAATCCCATCTGAAAGAATAGTGCCCGGAGATGTGTTGGAGTTAGAAGCAGGTGATATGGCAATGGCCGATGCAAGATTAATGGAAGTAAATCAATTTGAAATTGATGAGTCAGCACTTACCGGTGAATCATTACCGGTTGAAAAAAATATTGAAATTTTAGAAGGGGATGTATCACTTGCTGACAAAATCAATTCAATATTTAAAGGTACATCTGTTGTAAAAGGCAATGCCAGGGCCATAGTAACTGGTACAGCCCTTCAAACAGAATTAGGAAAAATTACGCAGTTAGTGGAGGCCGCAAAGCAGCATGATACCCCATTAGAAAAAAAACTACAGGGCCTTACAAAAATATTAATGCTGATTACGGCTGCATTTGCCAGCATATTTATTATAACAGGATTGCTGCAGCGCAAACAATTTTACCTTATAGTTGAAACAGCATTGGCATTGGCGGTAGCTGCTATCCCGGAAGGGCTGCCTGTTGTAAGCATTATTGCACTTACTTATGGCATGTTGCGCCTTGCAAAGAAGCAGGTACTTATTAAAAGGTTGGCATCTGTAGAAACACTTGGCGGCATCAATACCATTTTTACTGATAAAACCGGAACATTAACAGAGAATAAAATTGATGTAAACAGGCTCGTTTTTTTTGATGAAGAGATAACGATTAATAAAAGTAGTAAAGACATTGGTACGGCAATTACAAAAAACAACGCTGGGTTTGAAAAGCTATTAATCATCTCAACTTTATGCAACAACGCCGTAAGCGCACCCGAAGAAAATAATAAAAAATATTTAGGCGACCCTATTGAAATCGCACTATTACAATTTGTGAATTTGTGTAAAACAAATGCGGCAACTATAAACGCATCGTATCCCCGTATTGCAGAAGAACCATTTAGCTCCGAAACAAAATTAATGGCCACTTTACATAAAAAAGACGCCAGAAACTTTGTAGCAGCAAAAGGAGCTGTAGAGAAATTAATAAATAAGTGTACGCTGTATTATGTAGCTGATAAAGTAGTGCCATTAACTGAGGCTGATAAAGAAAGTTTTTTAAATAAGGCAGAAGTTATTGAGGCACAGGGCTCAAAAGTATTGGCATTTGCGTTTAAGGAAGCCGACAATATATCCACGGATAATTTTTTATCGGATTTAACCCTTGCAGGGCTTATCGGTTTTTTGGACCCTCCCCGAATGGAAGTGGTGGATGCCTTGCAATCTTGCAGGGATGCAGGTATTAAGGTGATCATGATAACAGGCGACCATCCTGCAACAGCACTCAATATTGCTGAAAAAATAAAGCTGTCAGAAAAAGAAAATGTTGTTATCAATGGCGCAGCATTAAATACCAAATTACCGGATGAAAAATTGTTTGCCGCTACAATTTTTGCAAGGGTAACACCAAAACAAAAGTTGGATATGGTAAGCCTTTATCAAAAGCAGGGCAATATTGTTGCCATGACGGGGGATGGAATAAACGATGCTCCTGCACTAAAAAAAGCAGATATTGGTATTGCCATGGGCATACGGGGTACACAGGTGGCAAAAGAAACGGCAGCAATGATTTTAAAAGATGATTCTTTTACATCCATAGTGGCGGCCATTATGCAGGGCAGGGTAATTTTTAAGAACATTAAAAACTTTTTAATGTACCTGCTTTCCTGCAACCTTAGTGAAATATTTATTGTATTTTTTTATGGGTTATTAAATTTCCCTTTTTCAATTCTACCCTTACAAATTCTCTTCCTCAATTTGGTTACAGATATTTTTCCGGCACTGGCACTTGGGCTTGGCACAGGCAATAATTTAATTATGAAAATCCCTCCACGAAATCCGCAGCAGCCTATTGTTATCAAAAGAGATTGGTTTACAATAAATGTGTATGCAGTATTACTGGCCTTGCCTATTATGCTGGTAACATGGTATTGTAGCTATTACTTAAAATACGCTCCACAATTGTGTAACAATATCAGCTTCTTTAGTCTGGCGTTATCACAATTGTGGCATGTACTAAATTTATCGTCCCGTAAAATCTCTTTCTTTTATAATGAAATTACCCGTAATAAATTTACCTGGGCAGCCACATTGCTTTGTATTGTTATAATGGCGGTGTTCTATTTTATTAGTCCGCTTAATAAATATATCGGACTTCAAATGCTAAGTATAAATACATGGGTAATTATAACTGCTACCAGTATTGCACCTGTTTTTTTAATTCAACTGTTTAAAAGGCTTTTTAAAATTATTGATTAAGATGAATAAGCAAATACTAAAAGATACCATACAGCAACTCTTTGCTGGCAATAAAGGGTTGCTGGCAATGGATGAAAGCACTGGCACCTGCAACAAACGTTTTACCGCTGCAGGCATTCCACAAACAATAGAGATGCGGCGAAAGTATCGTGAACTGATTGTTACAACGCCTGGTTTAAATGAAAGCATCGGGGGTGCCATTTTGTATAACGAAACAATTCGCCAGCAAACAACAGATGGGATACCGATGGCAGATGTACTGGTAAAGGCGGGTATCATCCCGGGAATAAAAGTTGACACAGGGGCAAAGCCAATGGCTGGTTTCCACGGAGAAAAAGTTACAGAAGGTCTGGATGGCCTGCGGGAACGGTTAGCAGAATATAAACAGATGGGTGCCCGGTTTGCCAGGTGGCGTGGAGTAATTACAATTGGCGATAACACGCCATCAGCAGTTTCTATTAAAGCCAATGTACATGCACTTGCACGATATGCAGCTTTATGCCAGGAGGCAGGTATTGTGCCGATTATAGAGCCCGAAGTGTTGATGACTGGCAACCATACCATGCGGCAATGTAATGATATAACAGAGCAGGTTTTGAAAGGCCTTTTTTATGAGTTATACAAATTTAAAATTGATTTAGAAGGATTGATCTTAAAACCAAATATGGTAATTGCCGGTACAGAAAGTGCTCATCAAAACAGTATCGGCGAAGTGGCCGCTGCAACTGTAAATTGCCTGCTTGCTTCCGTTCCTGCAAGTGTACCTGTTATTGCATTTTTATCCGGCGGACAATCACCTGAAGATGCGGCTGCACATTTGATTGCGATTAATAAAAATTACAAGCATCATCTTCCGTGGATCGTAAGTTTTTCTTTTGCAAGAGCCATTCAGCAACCTGCATTGGATAGTTGGAAAGGTCAAGACGCCAATGTGGTAGCAGCACAAAAATTGTTATATAGCCGGGCCAAATTGGATGCTGCAGGACGTGCCGGCGGCCTTCCGGCACAGAAGGTATTTATAAAATTTATGCCGAAAGTTTTTTGAGTAAAGATCATCTTAAAAAAATTATTGATGAGGCATAACAGATTGTAGATAGACCTATTTCATCCGTTTACAGCTTGCCATGCCCGGCCTGGATAATTACCTGATGGAATGAACGTATAAAATTAAATGAAAAAAAATCAAATGTAAATGAGCAAACTAAGTGTAAAAGGCGTGTGGCAACTTTTGAAAGATGCAGGCATAGGATTTGGCAAGCATAAGGTGCTTAAATTAAGTGCGTCGCTTGCTTATTATACCATTTTTTCTATTGGTCCAACATTGCTGGTTGCTATATTTATTGCTGATTTATTTTGGGGGAGGCAGGCGATTGAAGGAACTATTTATAAACAAATAAGTGGTTTGGTAGGTAAAGAAACAGCGTTACAAATACAGGGTATTATACAAAATGCCTCGGTAAGTGGTAATAGTTTTACGGCTATCATTGGTTTTGTAATGTTGATAATAGCAGCCACCACTGTTTTTAACGAGATGCAGGACTCAATCAACATGATATGGAATTTGAAGGTAAAAACCGGTAGTGGCTGGTTGCGCATGTTAAAAAACAGGCTGCTCTCTTTTTCGGTAACTGCAAGCCTGGGAGTTCTTTTGCTTGTATCTCTTTTAATAAATACGTTGCTGGAGGGGTTTATGGGTAATCTTCAACAAATGTTTCCTGATAGTGCTATTGTAGTTATTTATGTAGTTAATTTATTGATTACACTTATAGTTGTTGCATTTTTATTTGCTATTATTTTTAAGCTATTGCCCGATGCAGTTATTAGCTGGAAGGATGTTGTTGCAGGTTCTTTATTTACGGCAATATTGTTTATGATAGGAAAGTTTTGCATTACACTTTATTTAAATTATAGCAACATCAGCAACAGTTATGGCTCTGCCGGTTCTTTGGTGGTACTGCTTTTGTGGATATATTACTCGTCGGTCATTTTATATTTTGGCGCAGAGTTTACCAAAGCCTACGCAATAAAATATGGTTCTGAAATTAGGCCCAAAGATTATGCAGTAACCATACAAACTTTACAGGTTGAAAGTGCTGAAAGAAGTGTGCAACAAAATGAAAAAAACACAAAAAATACAGAGAAAGCAATTCAAAGCAAAACAGACGAGGAAAAAATGAAAGGTTCTTAGCTGTTATTTTTTCCAGCATTTATATTTTATAGCTTCAACGTTGCATTACTTCTTATGAAGTAATAGTGGCATTTTCAGTTTCAATAGCAAGGTTCATAACAAAATATATTGTGCTCCATTGCAAATATTCTTTAGAACTCAAAACATTATAGCATGAATGAAATTTTGAAAGGACTGGAAGTATATTATGTATCATTTTTAAAAGCTGTACCCCGCATTGCACTTGCTATTTTAATTTTAGTGATAGGTATTTTTATTGTCAGTTGGCTTACATCTGTATTCAAAAAAAGAATAAAGCGGAAATCGGATGACCCTTTAATGAGCATTTTTCTGGCGAAGGCTGTTAAAGTGATTTTGGTAATCTGTGTCTTTCTTTTTACGCTTCAAATTGCAGGGTTAAGCGGTATTGCAGGCGCAATATTGGCAACTGCAGGCGCATCGGCAGTAGTATTAGGTTTTGCTTTTAAAGATATAGCCGAAAATTTTTTAGCAGGTATCATACTTGCATTTAACCGCCCTTTTAATGTAAACGATACTGTACAAATTGAAAACGTTTTTGGAAAGGTGAAGTCGATGGAATTCAGGTATACCAAAATAGCCACTTTTGATGGAAGAAATGTTTATATACCCAACGCAGATGTATTGACCAAACCTGTATTTAATTATACCGAAGATGGTTTTTACCGGGCAGATTTTGTGGTAGGAATTGCTTATGAAAATGACATTGAAAAAGCCAAAGCAATTATCATTTCATGCTTTGATGAAGATGTGGAAATAGTGAAAGATAAAGTGCATGAAAACTTTGTTGCGGAAGATGAACTTGCCGCAAGTACTGTAAATCTGAAAGTATATTTTTGGGTGACTACGGAAGACTTTAGACGAGGTACTTTGCAAACCCGTGGAAGACTGATGAAAAAGGTAAAGAGTAAGCTGGAAGAAAATGGGTTTAATCTTCCGGCTAATATTACCGAGCTTAAATTTTACGATGCTTCAAAGCCTATTTCTGTCATGTCAAAACAGGATGAAATCAACAAACAGCCGTAAAAACAAAGTTTACAATCAAAGTCATATTAATGGTTTTGCAAACGCCCAAGGCTGGTATCGAGTGAGCTTTTTAATTTTCCTAATGCTTCCTTTAATGCCTTTTGAATGGTATCGGCATGAGCGGTAACAGCAATTGGTTGCATTCCTTCAAGGCGTGCTTCCAGCATACACCGCTTATCGTTGTTACCGCTTTTGTGGCTGTTCTCATCATTTAAGTGAACTTCCACCCTCGTAATCTGCTCATCAAATCTTTTTAAAGCTTCTGCAATAGTGCTTTGTACAAAACTACTTAGTCCTTCGGTGCCGGTTATGTTATTGTCGGAGTTTATCTGTATTGTCATGGCGGTTTTATTTTTTAATTGTTGTTAGTGAGGGCAAAAGGTATGATTTTTTTAATTGCCCGATAGAGTATAAAGTTAAAAAATGCAGATGTAATTAATATTGTAAAACAAACAGGTTTATTATTATAAAAGAGAAAGAATATTTTATGTACCAAGCGAGAAGTTAAATACCACTTTTGATCCATCTGGTGCAATAGCAAATATTTGAACCTTACCATTTTGAGCAGAGAGTAATGCATTATCAATATCCTGCGGATTGTTAATTGGGCTGCCGTTGATAAAAGCGATAATAGTACCGGGAGGAATACCGGCCTGGTCAAAAAAACCATCTTTAAGCACTCTCGTTACTAATACACCGGAATTTAAATTAAAGCGCTCTTTTATATCAGCGGTTAGCGGAGCGAAAGTGGCTCCAAGCCGATTGTATATGTCCAGGAGCGCTTGATCACTTTTGCCTGCTGACTTTTCCGTTTTTACCACAGCTTCACTGCGCAGGGTAGCCGAAGTTGAAGCGGTTGTACCTTGGCGCTGGTAGGTTAATTTGACTACGTCGCCAGGTTTGTGTCTTGCTATTCTTTCAGAAAACTCTGTTGACGAATTGATTAAAATGCCATCTATACTTTGAATAATGTCACCTTCTTTAAGTCCGGCAGCAGCAGCAGCACTTTCATTTTGCACACCAATTATGTAAACACCTTTTACCAAAGCAGGATTGAGGCCCTGTTGAATGAGGTACTGGTCTTCTGCAGCTGGTGCCGGAAAAGATACGCCCAACACTCCCCGCTTAACCACTCCAAAGTTTTTTAAATCATCCAAAATCTTTTTTGCCAGGTTTACTGGTATCGCAAAAGCATAGCCTGCATAACTACCCGTTTGCGTAGCGATGGCTGAATTAATGCCTATCAATTCTCCATCGGTGTTAACGAGCGCTCCTCCGCTATTGCCGGGGTTAATGGCAGCGTCGGTTTGAATAAATGATTCAACAGCCATATTGCCTTGAGGCGCTGTATTATTTTGCGTGTTATTGCTGCCAGGACGATTTATGATTCCAATGCTTCTGGCTTTGGCGCTTACAATGCCTGCGGTAACGGTTGTATTAAGTGAAAGGGGAAAGCCTACAGCCAATACCCATTCACCTATCTGTACCTTATCGGAGTTTCCAAATTTTATAACCGGAAGATTGTTAGCATCTATTTTTATAAGCGCTAAATCAGTGTTGGGGTCTCGGCCAATCAACTTTGCAGAGAGGGTTCGCCTGTCAGGCAATATAACGTCAATAGCGGATGCGTTTTCAACCACATGATTATTGGTAGCTATAAATCCATCAGGACTTATAATCACCCCTGAACCTGATGCACCACGATCGGACGAGCCATTGAAACGGATTTTTATATGCACTACCGCCGGCATCACCAGCTTAGACGCCGTTACAAAATTTACATTACCATTTGAAGTATTGATGGCAGTAGCATTGTTTTCTAATGGTGTTGGTAAAGTATCTACCGCATTGCGATAATTATTTGCACCTTGCCCATTGTTACAACCAATGGCTACTACTTGCAGTATTATAAATAAAACCGACAATACGGTGGCATGCAACTTATTCATATTCTACAATTTTTATTAATTAAAAAGGAACTTACTTATGCGAAATAAACCGGCCATAATAGTTTTGAAGATTGGCCTCGTACTCCGTGGTCAGGTGTTTTGCAGCATCATATTCCGGGCTGTTTTTAACCTGCTCAACCGAGGCATTTACCGTTACTTCAGAAGTTGCCCAATTTATTTCTCTTATCCAGTAAGGCGATATAATTACCTTTTTGCCGGGAAACCAATTGCCAGTGTCAACTACCATAAATTGTATTATCCAGTTGCTGTCATCTACTAAAAAGTCCTCTACATCGCCAATAGTATCATCTAAAGCATTAATACTATACCCTTGTATGCTTTTAGCGCTTCGTAAGTGAGGGTCGCCGTTTATTTCAGCGTCGGTGGTGTCTTTACTGTTTTTAACTGCCTCCTCAATAGGCACGGGCAACGTAGGCATCATCATTCCGGTGGTGCCCATACCTCCGGCCCAAAGGCCACCGCCCCAGTAATTTGTCCAGGAATAATGTGTATAAAGTTCCATTTCCTGCTGCCGCGATACCGGTTGGTCGGTGTCTATATCGGGGCTTTTTTCAATCTGCTCTTTGGTAAGGTTAACAGGGAATGTTTCATTTTCCCAATCGCATTGTAAAAGGGCTTTCGGTGAAATAAGCACCTTTCGGTTTGAAAGCCAATTACCTGTTTCTACAACGAGATAGCGTATCGTCCAGGTTCTATCGTCAAAATAAAAATCCGTTACTTTTCCTATCTCGCCGTCGGTGGCGCCCATTGTAAAGCCCATCAGATTATTAATAGTTCTTTTCATGTTTTTATTTTTAAAGTGTGGAGCCTATGGCAGGCTGTTTTAAATTTGTTGCGTTTTTAAAATTAGTTGTTAGAACTTCTTTTTTCATCAAAGTGAATAGGTGAGAAATTGTGAGCAAAACCTCCATCTAATAACACTTTTTCTTTACCAGTTCCCTTCTCTGATCTTTTTAAAAGTGTTATAAACTATTTGGTGACTATGCACTTTCCTATTGTCTACATCAATCCTTACAACCCCTGTTATTGTTCAGGTTGTTTTCAGCATACTGGTTTATAATATCCGTGGCAAAACAGTTTCTTTTTCAATCTTAATTTTCATCTTGATGAATTTCTTTTGTTCTTATTTCATCCAATATCCGGATTCATTATGTGCTAAAAACGGTCTGTTTTTAAAACTAACCGGGAGCCAGGATATTGAATATCTGCGTTGTCTTCGGCAGTTATAAATATACTTACCGGTTTAAAGGCAGATACTGTTTTTAAAGAACTTTTAAGCGTTTTTGAAAACATGCTGTTTGAAGTGTTTAAGCTGCCAATATTTTTTGAACCGTTATCTGCAGTTTCCATCCAAACAACGTAGGTGCTTTTTGGAGGATCAAGTCTCTTAGGGTCGGCCAGTCGAATAACATTCAAATCAATACTATAATTGTTGTTGTTATCCTTTTTTACTTTTACTGTCCCTTCAGCAGCGGGCACTATAGACGATGTTTGAAAAGTTATTTTTTTAGAACAGGCTGTAAGGGAGAAAACAAGAAAGATTATTATTACTATTGAAAAAATATTCTTTCTTGTTGTTTGTGTAGATGCTTTCATGATTGTTTTTATTTAGATTAATAATTAATTCATTGTACCCGTCAACACATTTTATATATCTAATACAGTGCTTTTGTGAAGACGCAGGTTAAACTTACTTCTGCGTAGTTCCCCGAAGTTGGTGAGGATGTTCTAAAGAAGCTTTTCTAATGAAATAAACCCGATTAAAACAAAGTAAAAATCGTACCATAAAAGGAAGGATTTGAATCTGTAATATTTCATAATTCTTATTACAATTGTTTACAAAAAGTTAATACGCCTAATGCGTTTATCATTCCCTGCTAATTGAGTAACCACTTTAAAATGATTTCCTCAAAAAATTTCAGTATCCTAAATATTAATCAGTATTTCTCAACATGATGCAAGGCGCTGCATAAAAGGTTTTGTGTAAAATAATTCCCACACAGGGGATATAATTATACATGTAAAATTTAAAGGATTTATTGTTAGCTAATTAATTGATGGAGATGATTTTGCTATAATTGCTACAATTGTTTTATTTGGAAATGAGTTTGTGTGCTGGAATATTTTCAAACTCAAATCAACACAAATCTTTTAATTCCCTAATTGCGTGTGCATGATTATATCAAAAATTGATATAGTCTGGTAGTAAACAGTAATGATAATTTTCAAATTTAAAATTTCTGAACCCAATGGACGATTTTAATTTTTCAAAAGCAGCATCTCTTTTTGGGGCCGAGCCGATACCTTACGTTGCTATAGCAGATGTTGGCAATAAGTCGGCAGACCTGATTGTTTACGCTATCCCTGTAATGGCCTTTTTTACTTTGGCAGAAATGATCCATTCCTGGGCAACCAAAAAAAGGCGTTACAATGCTACAGAGGCTTTTGGTTCTCTACTGGTGGGATTGGGAAATGTAGCAGTGAGTCTTTTGGCGAAGGCATTTTTGTTACTTGGTACAGTATTTATTTACAACCTTATCCCCTGGCGGATGAGCTTCGATTGGTGGACAATTATTCCATGTATTCTGGTATATGATTTTTGTAGTTATTGGGCCCACCGGGTATCTCACAACAACAGGTTCTTTTGGGCTACACATGTAGTTCATCATACAGCCGAACACTATAATCTTACAGTGGCTTTCAGGTTAAGCTGGGTTCAACATTTAAAGATCATCTTCTTTATCCCAATTGTTTTGTTGGGGTTTCATCCAATAATATTTTTTATTGTTAACCAGGTAATGGTGTTATTTCAATTTTGGCAGCACACAGAATATATCAAAAAACTTCCGTCTTTAATAGAATGGACTATTATTACTCCGTCCAATCATCGGGTACACCATGGGGCCGATGAAAAATATATAGACAAAAACTTTGGCGTCTTATTCACCTTCTGGGATAGATTGTTTGGCACTTATGCTAAAGAAGATTCATTACCTACCTACGGAATCACCAGTAAAATTAAGCTTTCTTCAAACCCTTTTTATCTTAATTTTCACGAGTTCTCCAGTATCATCAGAGACGTTCGTACAGCTAAAAATATAAAGGAGAAATTGTTTTTTATTTTCGGAAGTCCGGCGGCTGTTGAAGATTTAAAACGGAAGGAATCTGCTGTAAAGGAGGTGCAATCGAGTCCGGGGCTATTGCCTCAGCGTGAAAATGAGTCTGAAAAGTTAGGCGGTTTAACATCGTTGCGGACTGGTTTAAAATATTTACCACAAAGGGAATTTAAACATAATGAGATCAACTTATGAAAACAACCAGGTAAAAAATAAAAATAATAAACTATGGATGAAAACACCATGGATGGTTTAAGTTATCAGAAAAAGGTTTGGATTAAAGCTGGCATTTATGCTTTAATCGTTCTGCTCATTTTATTGTTAAAAGCAACTTTTTCTGTTTTTCTGCTGATATTAGCAGGTGCTTTAATAGCGATTTTTTTCTTGGGATTAAGTGGCTTACTATGCCGGAAAACAAAATGGAAACAGGGCATATGTTTAGCCATTGCTGTGTTTGGAACATTGTTATTAGCAAGCGGGTTGTTTTGGCTGATGGGTGCTAAAATTCAGACACAGGTAGAACAGCTACATAACACTTTGCCGGCAACAATAGAAAATGCAAAATCACAGTTAAGTAAGAATTCTATCGGTAAAATGATAGTAGAAAAAGTAAATTCACCACAAACAATTAAGAAGGCACAGGCACTTGCAAGCACATTTTTTAAAACTACGTTTGGCGTATTTGGCGATATCTACGTTGTACTTTTTCTGGGGATATTTTTTACCGTTTCGCCCGATGTATATAAAAAAGGAATGGTTCAATTAATACCAAAAAAGGGACAGCCTAAAGGGGAAGATATCATAAATAAACTGGGCGCTAATTTGAAGAAATGGCTAAAGGGAAAGTTCTTCGCAATGTTGGTGGTTTTTATACTAACATCAATTGGCTTATTAATACTTGGGATACCCTTATGGCTGGTACTGGGCCTCATTGCCGGGTTACTTAATTTTATACCCAACTTTGGTCCTTTAATAGCAATGATACCAGCCGTGCTTGTAGCTTTAATGCAAGGACCAACAACGGCAGCGCTTGTTGCGGGTTTGTATATAGTAATACAAATTGTGGAGAGCAATTTTATTACCCCAATGGTTCAGCAAAAATTAATCAGCATTCCGCCTGCACTTATCATTGCTGCGCAACTTTTAATAAGCCCCTTAACAGGTGGATGGGGATTGGTATTAGCAACGCCATTAATGCTTATAATAATGATTTTGGTGCAGGAACTTTATATTAAGGAGAACCGATAACACAATTGATAAACGATACCAGGGATGCTTTTAAAATTCATTTTCTTCTTTCTGTGATTTTATTTTTCTTAAAAAAATAGTAATTAGAACTGATTGTTTGTCATCAATATCACAAGCATGTAATTGCTCCATCATTTGCTGCAGGGCATCCTGGATGTAACGGTCTTTTTTACCGTAATCCCATATAGGATAATAGCATTCTACAAATAACCTTTCAAAACTATACTCTACCGTATTGATGCGGGGCAAACCTTCTTCATCTTCAAATACTGTCTGAATGTAATTTTGCAGCCGGTACAAAAAAAGATCTGTTAGGGCATACAGGCTAGCCACTGCGGTCTGTGGATCGTTAATGCCGGGGCTTAGTGCTTTTATAGCTACTTCAGCAAGCTGATGATAACCATAATATGGATTGATACGAATAGGTTGCCCGGAATAAAAATCAACCATGTTCATGATTTCCTTTACGTCATCTTTTGATAATTTTACTGAGCCGTAAAAGTGTAATAATGGTATACCTTTTAATAAGAATGTGCCCGGCGGATGCGGAAATTCTATTACGCCATTATGGGTGGCGGCAAACTTTAGCAGTTGGTCTGTATCAAATCCCTGGTAATAATCAGATGAGCCGGTGTAAATAATCTGGGGGTCAATCACGGGCTGTTCAAAAGATGATGGCTCTTCTGTTGTGCAAATGTGTTGAAGCGTGTGAAATGTGTTTTTATGAATACGTTCTATGATAGTGCCAAATTTTACTGATTGGGTTACATAGTGAAGAAAATAGATAAAAAGAAAAAGATCAACAACGGTAAGCAACAGCAATAAATAGATGCTCAGTGCAGGCACATAAATGCCTGAAGTGATATCCCGGATAGTACTTAATAGAAACAAAGCAAACACAATGGTGCCGATGTAAAAACCTAAAATAATTTGCTGAAATTTGCCGCCAATCATACTGTCGAGCATGCGGTTACTCAACTGCGATGCAACCTGACTAAGCAGAATCATCACCATAGAAAAGCTAAAGACCGTGAGCGAGATAATTCCGCCGGCAACAGTTCCTAAAATGGCCCGGGCAGTACTTGCATCACGCAGGCTTATCCAGCTTAACTGGGTTTTTATTTATTTACCGGTTTCAGAAAAATCAAGCTCCAGCATTAGTATTGATAATAATAAAAAACCGGTAGAAATAAGGGCTGGATAAAAGGCTATACTGCTTGTTATTTTATTATAACTCTTGCGCAGCCATTTGTAAAATTTGTTCATAATTGTGAAATCTTATTCAAAAAGATGATTCATTAAAACTCATACGTGTGGTATCCATTTCATACATATTATTTTGGAAAATGAAATGCAAGTGCCAATTTTTCTTTTGTTTGGCCAATAGCTGTTTCGCAAAAACTGTACCCTAACTACCTGGATTTTTTTTAGGGTAACTTTTTATTAATATTCGTGTGCAGCATTTTGGCTCTCTTGAAAGATTGACTCTTTTGTGATGACTTGTGTGCCTTACTAATTGCCAGGATGTATGTTGCTGTTGAGGTAATATCGTGATGCTATTAGCAGGGGAGTGTCTTAAAATGGTGTGACGTACAATTGTTGGAAGTTGCTATAAAGGCCTTAGGCCAGGGAATAAATAATCCCGGAACTGCTGTAATTAGTTTGTGGGCTCTAGGTTATTTATTGGCTTACAAGTTGCAAGATAATTCAATAACAAACTTTAATTGCAAATCCGGCAAGCTGAGCGACTTGATGGTCTGACTTTTCAAACCAGCAATCAGGTTTAGTTGATATCATTTTATTTCTCAATTAAATGTTTTCGTATCATTTTAAATTATACAGCACCAGTATTGAGTAACTTGAAAATGTATGACCGATTCAAAAACCGAATATCTTCCAGTAACAGATCCGCAGGGCACCGATGCCGACATGCTGGATAAATTGCAACGGGAAACATTTGATTACTTTTTAAATGAAGTGAATCCTGTAACCGGGTTGGTTGCGGATAAAACAGCACCTGGTTTTCCGTCGAGCATCGCTGTTACCGGGATGGCAATTACTGCCTACATAGTTGGTGTTGAGAAAAAATTACTTTCCAGAAAAAATGCGATTGAAAGGATTCTTAAAATTTTGAGATTCTTTTATGATAGCCAGCAGGGAAGGAAGACAAATGCTACCGGATATAAAGGATTTTATTATCATTTTTTAAAAATGAATAATGGGGAAAGAGAATGGAATTGTGAAGTGTCCACTGTAGATACCTCCTTGTTTATTGCGGGCGCTTTAAGTGCCGCCGCCTATTTTAAAAATGCGAACAGAGAAGAAGGAGAAATAAGAGAACTGGCGGATAAATTGTATCGCAGAATTGACTGGCAGTGGGCACTGCATAAAGGAGATACAATCTGCCACGGATGGAAACCATGGTCAGGTTTTCTCCGCTACCGATGGGATGAGCATTATAGTGAAGCGATGCTCATGTACGTATTGGCCTTAGGTTCTCCAACCTTTCCCATTAAACCAGCAGGGTACCAAAAATGGATCAATACCTTTGGTGTAACAAACGTGTATGATACCGATTATTTATATGCCGGCCCTTTATTCATCCACCAGTTCTCTCACATGTGGATTGATTTTAGAGGAATACAGGATGCATTTAATAAAACAGCCGGCTTTGATTATTTTGAAAACAGCCGGCGGGCAACTTATATTCACCGGCAATATGCGATTGAAAATAAATTGCAGTATAAAGGATATGGAAAATATTGCTGGGGCTTAACGGCAGGCGATGGACCCGGCAAAAGGAAATTAAAAATTGAGGGTAAGCAGAGGGTGTTTTACAATTATATCGCAAGAGGTGCTCCTTTTGGTCCGGATGATGGTACTGTTTGCCCCATGGCTGTTGTGGCCTCGTTGCCTTTTGCACCTGAAATAGTAATCGAAACCCTTCGCAATACCATCGGAAAATTCAATCTAAAGCCGCACCGATTACCTGCGTTTGACGTTAGCTTAAATCCAACATTTCCAACGAAGACCGAAGATGGCAATGGCTGGTTTTCACCCTGGAGATTTGGATTAAACCAGGGCCCGGTAGTTATAATGATTGAAAACTACCAGACTGAATTGATATGGAATACTATGAAACAATGCCCCTATTTAGTAAAAGGACTTCAAATAGCAGGCTTCAGTGAAGGGTGGCTGGAGAAATAACCGCAGGCTAAATGCAGGCAGCCTGTTAATTGAGCTGGAGCTGAATGATAGTATTGAATATTTGTTGGCAGATGGCAACAGCTTACCAATTTTTGCAAAAAAACTAAACAGGTATAGAGCTGTATTTACAGGATATATTTATGCAAAAACTTAAATACATACATTGGAATCCTATTAAAACCCGTTTGAGCTTTTACATTGCTAACTGTAATGCAACTCATAGCGTCGGATGTTGGTGAAAACGTTAACATCGGCTTCCGGGATGGCAGGTTTTATTTTAAGGAAAGTGATGGAACACCAACAAGGGCAAAAAAGTGTTAGTACACGAACAAGGGCGAAAAGTTATTTTTAACTGTAGGGTTTCAATTCTTAAATAATAAAAGTTATCAAAACACAGAAGATATCAATACTAATACTTATCTCTTTGTCAATGCTCACAAGCTGCCAAAATAATATTGGTGTTGGTTTAGGTGGCGAATACAAATTAATTAATTCGGCAAGTTTTAATGATTTGACAATTGTTACAGAGCAAAATATAGTAGTTGTAAAGGGGCATATTTTAAATTATGCTTTTGATTCAACCTTCATTGTTGCATGTCAACTTCCAAGGGATAGTGTAGTAGAATGTAATGGAACAGTTCCTGGTATGACAAAAAGTAAATGTGATGAAGCTTTTGAAATAAGCACTTTTAGACAATACTGGATAATCAATAAAAAAGCAGAAGGAGAATATAGTTTAGATACATTAACAGGGCTTGCCCTGTATTCCAATGTTTACGGACCTCTTAAAAAGGAAAAATATTTTCAGAAGCGAGAGGAGTAAGGAGTACCGAAAAAATTACAATTAAAAGAAGACTAAAGCAAAAAAACACCTGTCCCTAGAGTTCATTAAAAAATGGAGTTGCTGTAATAATTGCCGGGCAAGGAAAAAAAATTTATAGGCTAGCCTTAGTTTGCTACTATTACTGTCCTTATTTTACGAAAAGTTATATTGGCGAAACCCACAGCACTACTGCACAGCAAACCGTGGAGTCTCGCCAGAAAACTTTTAAATTTGATGAAGAGTCTCCTGGCGATCTTATGTTTTTTAGAATGCTGCATAAATACGTCAGGTAATTACGATTTCCTAAAAGCCCATTTAAACATTTCTTTCCACGAAGCTTTTTTGCCATACATTAAAATACCGGTACGGTATATTTTACCGGCTAGCCAGGTAGTAAAAATAAATCCGGCTACCAATAGTACCATAGAGGTGAGTAACTGGTACCAGGGTACGCCGCTTGGTATGCGGCCCATCATTACAATGGGTGAGGTAAATGGTATCATGCTGGCCCAAACCATTACAGAACTATCTGGTGTATTAAGGTTGCTCGTTAAAATGATGAATGCAAAAATGATGGGCATGGTGATGGGCAACATCAGTGATTGAGCCTCCTGCGGATCTTCGTTTATTACACTGCCGATGGCTGCAAACAAAGAAGCATAAAATAAATATCCGCCTAAAAAATAAAATGCAAAGCAACTTAATACCAGCACCCAGTTTACATTACTGATGTTTTTTTGCAGTTCTATCATCTTCATGGCCATAGCTGTATTACCGCCACCACCCGGCATAGCCTGGTTAGCAGCTCCTGCCTGTTGTAACATTTCGTTTGGCAACAATGCGCCTGCTGCTGTGGTAAGTATCATCACCAAAATAATCCATAAAGCAAATTGTGTAAGGCCAACCAAAGCAATACCTAAAATTTTTCCCATCATCAATTCAAATGGCTTTACGCTGCTCACCATTACTTCTGCAATGCGGTTGGTTTTTTCTTCCATCACGCCCCTCATTACCATGGCACCAAAAATAAACATGGTGATGTAGATTAAAATGCCGCTTCCAAAGCCTACGCCGTAATTAATGGCTGCATTTACTTCCTGCGATTTGCCACTTTCGCCGGCAACACGGTTTTCAACTGTAAAAGCCCCTTTAGATTTTTTATTGATGCTATCCAGTATTTCTTTACGGATACCTTTTTGCTGCAACTGGTCTTTCTCGTAAGCTTTATCCAGTCGGTCTTCCAGCGTTTCCTTCGTATCCATGCCCAATTGTTTATTGGAGTGGATGGTGAATTTTTTACTGATAGAATCATTGTTAAGATTTAGTACCGCATCATATCCCTTGCTTTTGAAATTGCTGCTATCTACTGCTGTAGTAAAATTAAATAGTATTCTGGAAGAATCACTTTGCAGATTTTCTTTGATATAAGCTGGATAGTTAACCACAGCAATTTTTTTAAGATTGTCTTTAGATGTAGCTGCAAAATATGCTGAACCAAAAATGAATAATATCATTGCTATCGGTAATAGAAAGGTAGAGAGCAAAAATGTTTTATTTCTTACCCTTGTTATGTATTCTCTTTTTAAAATAAGCCCGATCTTGTTCATATAATTATTTTAGTGAATGGTCAATGGTGAATGGTCAATGGTTAATTGTGAATGGTCAAAAGTAAATAGTTAATGATTTATTTGTAATACAGAGTTCAAATTAAAAACCTTCATGGATACTAACAAAAAATATAAGATGGTTGTTACGAATGAAGAATGGTCAAAAATTCACCATTGCCCATTGCCGATTGCCCATTGCCCATTGCCCATTCCCCATTCACCTCTACACTTTCTGAAACTGCCTTGCCTCGGGTGTGCCTTCAACCAGCTTAATAAAAATATCATTCAGCGATGGCAGTACTTCATTAAATGAATGGATTGCGATGTTTTGATCGATGAAAAATTTAAGCACATCGTTGGTAGTACTTTCATGCTGTAATTTTATCAGCAACTTTTCCGGCTGGTGTTTTATTACTTCAAAAATATAAGTCATCAGGTTGTGTGCATTCGTTTGTGCGCCTACCTGAAAAATATTTTCTTTAAACTGATTTTTTATTTCTGTAACGGTGCCATCCAGTATTTTTTTGCCTTTATTTACCAATACAATATGATCGCAAATTTCTTCAACCTGCTCCATCCGGTGGGTACTAAAAATAACAGTGCTGCCTTTTTGAGCCAGGTTAAAAATTTCCTCTTTAATAAGATTGGCATTTACAGGATCCAGGCCACTAAAGGGTTCATCAAGGATAATCAGTTTGGGCTCATGTAAAACCGTTATTACAAATTGTAATTTCTGACTCATGCCTTTGCTGAGATCTTCTACTTTTTTATTCCACCAGCTTTCCATTTCAAACCTCACAAACCATTCTTTTATTTTATGCATGGCCTCGCTCTTGCTCATGCCTTTTAACTGGGCTAAATACAAAGCCTGCTCACCTATTTTCATTTTTTTGTACAGGCCTCTTTCCTCCGGCATGTAACCGATATAGCGGATGTCGTTGATGGGATCAAATTTGCTGCCATTAAAAGTAATGTTGCCTTCGTCGGGATAAAAAATACCGGTAATCATTCTGAGCAAGGTTGTTTTACCAGCGCCATTTGGGCCAAGCAAACCAAAAATGCTTCCCTGGTCAATGTTAAAGCTGATATCATCAACAGCTTTTTGGGTGGCAAAATATTTTTTTAGGTTTTGTAGTTCTAAAATATTCATTCGATGTATGGTTAGCTTTGTGAATGTTAAAAATACTTATCAGTAAAACAATTGCATGAAAAAATTTGATGAACGGTTATTAATTGTTTAGTAAATAGTTCGCACCATAAATTTTACAGCTGCCTGGTTTAGTGGGTTTAGAAGTTTAGTTGCCTTACTAAATTGTAAACTAATAATAATGTCAATGTTTCTACTGCTATTAAATTAGTAACACAAAATATCATTTTATTACAACCCTGTGAAAAAATATTTGTAGTGTTTATTTTCAGTTTCAAAAAAAGCATAAGCTAACTTTTACATTTGCTAAATTGCTTATTGCCAATTGCCCGTTGCCCATTGCCCGTTGCCAATTGCCCGTTGCCAATTGCCCGTTGCCCATTGCCCGTTGCCCATTGCCCGTTGCCCATTGCTAATTGTCTTTCATCTCATTTACACAGTAATACATCAGCCAATTGTTTAGCCACCCTTTCCCCATCCATTGCAGCACTAACAATACCACCTGCATAGCCTGCACCTTCACCACAGGGGTATAAATTTTTTATTTGCGGATGTACCAAAGTGTCATGGTCTCTCGGAATACGTACAGGAGATGAAGTACGACTTTCCGTAGCCACAACTATGGCATCATTTGTAAAATAGCCTTTCATCTTTTTACCAAATGCCTGAAACCCTTTGGCAAGACAATCATAAATAAAAGATGGCAACACTTCATTCAGTTGGGTACTTTGTAAGCCCGGCTGGTAGCTGCATACAGGTAAGGATGCTGAAATTTTTCCGGTACTAAAATCAGCCATTCGTTGTGCCGGCGCTACAGAATTTCCACCACCTGCTGTAAAGCTTTGCTGCTCCACCATTTGTTGAAATTTCATCAGGAGTAAAGGACTATTTTCTAACCCATCTAAACTTTCAAACCCCCTAAACCCTTTTAATTTTTTAAACTCCCGCCAGGCATCTTTTTCATCCACACTCACCACCATGCCGCTATTGGCAAATGGATTGTTTCTTTTAGAAGGGCTCCAGCCATTCACCACTATTTCGCCCGGCGAAGTAGCCGCCGGTGCAATGATGCCGCCAGGGCACATGCAAAAAGAAAAAACACCCCGCCCATTAACCTGTTCCACTAAAGAATAAGATGCCGGAGGTAAAAAGTCGCCTCTTATATTACAATGGTATTGCACATTGTCAATTAATGATTGCGGATGCTCCACCCTTACACCCAATGCAAATGGTTTTGCTTCAATCAAAATGTTTTTATGATGGAGTAATTCAAAAACATCCCTGGCAGAATGACCTGTAGCCAATATCACAGCATCAGCAATAAATGAATCGCCGTCGGCTGTAGTTATACTGGTGATATTTTCTTTATCAATCACCAAATCAATTACCTTTTTGTTAAACAGCAATTGTCCGCCGCAGTCTTCAATCAGTTGCCGCATGGCAGTAATAATATTGGGTAGTTTGTTGGTGCCGATATGAGGATGTGCTTCGTATAAAATTTTTTCCTCCGCACCAAAATGGACAAACAGGTTTAGTATTCTGTCTATATCACCCCGTTTGTTGCTTCGGGTGTATAATTTGCCATCGCTGTAAGTGCCTGCACCACCTTCACCAAAACAATAATTACTTTCAGGATTTACAACGCCTTCTTTATTGAGTATGGCCAAATCTCTTCTTCTTGCCCTTACATCTTTGCCTCTTTCTAAAATAATTGGTTGTAAGCCCAGTTCAATCAATTGCAATGCAGCAAACAATCCTGCCGGACCAGCACCAATAATCAATACTTTTTTGCTGGCCTTGCTTACATTTTGAAAGTTTAATGATTGAATGAGGCGTTTTTGAAAAGGTTCATCAATAAAAGTATTGAGGGTAAGGTTTACCCAAATGATTTTACCTCTTGCATCAATTGATTTTTTTTGAATGTGGTATCCGGTAACAGCACTTAATTTTTTGCCGGTAGTTTTAGCAATCAGGTGCATGATAGCAGCGTCGTCAGCTGCTTCTGAAGCCAATATTTTTAAAGTAATTTTTTGTTGCATAAACCAGCCGGATATTTATTCCGGAATATTTTATTGAATGCAAATAGTTTACAGAAACAACAGCCTAAACATTCGCCATTGTGATTGCTGTAGCCTTTACTTACACCTGCCTTCAACTCCCCCTTCGGGGGATTTAGGGGGTCGTTCTAAAAAGGTAAATCATCAATTACCTCCGGCGATGAAGCGGTAAAAGTATCCAGTGGTTCCATGTATTCAACATCAGTTACTGAAGTTGAATCTGTACTTGCTGATGTCGATGCAGCTTCTATCCGCCATGCATCTAAATTGGTAAAATAACTCACCTTACCATCTTTTTCCCACTTGGTGCCTTTAATATTGAAATGAACTTTTATTTCATCACCAATATTTATTTTATCAATAATGCCGGTTTTATCCTGTACACACTGAAATTTTACAAAATTGCTAATAGCTCTGCCCCCGATTTCATCTGTTTTTTCTACTGCAAATTCCCTTGTTTTAAATGTTGCAGTTTTTTGTACCATATCAAATTTGGCAACTAGTTTGCCTGTTAATTCATAACTCATGTTGTAATATTTTGGTGGTAAATGTAAACTTATTCTACAATAAAAATATTTACTATTTCTTTTCTTTGTGGCACATTAAAAATAGCTACCTTCCTTGTCTTAAAATTGAAAACTTTAATGAAAAACCTGCCTTTACCTGTTTCCTTATTGCTCATAGTTTTGTTATTTTTTGCCTGTAAAACTGTTTACCAGCCAACGGCTGTGCATTACAAAGATTACAGGGTATCCCAAAAGCAACCCATCAATAATGAATTAACCAATTTACTTCAACCATATGCTGACAGCGTAAATAGAAATATGAATGATGTGGTGGCAGTTGCTGCAATTGAGTTAGTGAAAAAACAACCGGAAGGTACGCTCGGTAATGTAATGGCAGATGCAATGCTGGAGCAGGCGAAAGAAAAATTCAATACTCCTGTAGATGCGTCTTTTATTAACTACGGCGGCATACGGCTCCCTTCAATCCCCGCCGGAAATATTAACCGGGGGAAAATTTTTGAACTGTCTCCTTTTGACAACATCATCGTATTGCTTAAAATGGATGGAAAAACATTGCAACAGTTTTTAAATATCGTGGCTTCAAGGGGTGGATGGCCTTGTGCTGGCATTCAATTTCAAATAAGGAATAAACAGGCCGTTAATATTCTTATTGGCGGTATTGCAATAAGCGGGAATAATTTCTACACAATTGCAATGTTAGATTATGTAGCCAACGGCGGAGATGATTGCGATATGCTAAAATCAATTCCGCAGCAAAATAATGGTTATTTATTCAGGGATGCTGTACTGGATTATTTTGCAGGTAAAAACAAAGAAGGTAAAACCATTTCGTCGTCCATACAAAACCGGGTAAGCAATGCAGAATAGAAGAATTTTTTTACAACAAACTGCTTTTGCTGCAGGGTCTATGCTGGTATCTAAATCAATGTTGGCAGGGGTTACAGAGCAGACTGCAGCTACTAAGTTAACCATTCTGCACACCAACGATGTGCATAGCAGGTTGGAACCATTCCCGATGGATGGTGGCAGAAACCAGGGATTGGGTGGTGTGGCAGCAAGGGCTGAACTGATAAAAAAAATCAGAAGCGAAGAAGAGCATGTTTTATTACTGGATGCAGGTGATATTTTTCAGGGAACGCCATTCTTTAATATTTATAAAGGAGAGCCGGAAATGAAAGCCATGGCTGCAATGGCCTATGATGCCTCTATAATGGGCAACCATGATTTTGATGCAGGATTAGAAAATTTTGCTACCCAACTACAGCATGCCAATTTTCCGATATTGATGTGTAACTATGGTTTTATTGATACCGCTATGGAGCAAAAGTATGCACCGTATAAAATTTTTAAAAAAGGAAAATTAAAAATTGGTGTAACCGGTGTAGGAATTGAAATGAAAGGTTTGGTGCCTGATTTATTGGCTGGAAACACACAGTATCTTGATCCGATAGTGAATGTAAACAGGGTTGCTGCCAGGCTTAAAAAAGATTTGGGATGCGATTTGGTAATTTGTCTAAGCCATCTTGGATATAAATATAAGGAAGATGAAAACAAGGTATGCGATTTGATACTTGCTAAAGAAACAGAAAATATTGATTTAATAATTGGTGGCCATACCCATACTTTTTTAGATGCACCGGTAGTTGTAAAAAATAAAACAGGTAGTGATGTATTGATAAATCAGGTAGGTTGGGCAGGTATCGTTTTGGGACGTTTAGATTTTGAATTTTCCAGATTCAGGAATAAAAATTTATCAAATTCCCATACTGTAATTGTTGGTAAAAAAACAAGTGAATAAAAAGTTTTTTTTTTCGATTATTTATCTTGATATTCGCCTTCTTACTCAAAATTTTTTATTCGTACATGAAAGACCTTTTGGGGATTGCTAATAAACATATTTTACTCAATATATAAATTGCTTAAGGAATAATGGAGAAAGTTTTTGATAAGGTGTGGAATAATTGCCTGGAGATAATCAAAGACATTGTAGAATGGCAGCACTATAAAACATGGTTCGAACCAATAAAACCCGTTGCTTTAAAAGACAAGGTTTTAACGATTCAGGTACCAAGCCAGTTCTTTTTTGAATACCTTGAAGAGCATTATATTAGTTTATTGGCTAAAACCCTTAAAAGGGAATTAGGCAAAGACGCCCGCCTGGAATACAGAATTATGGTGGATAGCGGTAATAGTAAAAATAAGCCCCTTACTATGGATATTCCGGGTCATGGTTTTAAATCGTATGCAAATAATGAAATGGACTTTCCTTTAGTAATAAATAACCCCGTAAAAAATCCTTTTGTGATTCCTGGTCTTAAAAAGATGCAGATAGATCCGCAATTGAATCATGCCTATGTGTTTGATAGTTATGTTGAAGGAGATTGTAACAGGGTGGCACGCCGTGCTGGAAAAACAGTAGCAGAAAAACCTGGTACTACTTCTTTTAATCCCTTGGTAATTTATGGTGGTGTAGGTTTGGGTAAAACACACCTTGCACAGGCAATTGGTAACGAGGTAAAGCGCCTGCATAGCAACAAGGTAGTTTTGTATGTAAGTTCAGAGAAATTCATCAACCAATTTATAGATCATGGTCGTAATGGGGCCATTAATGATTTCATCCATTTTTATCAGCTGATAGATGTGTTGATTATTGATGATGTTCAGTTTTTTAACCGTGCCGAAAAATCGCAGGATGCATTCTTTTCCATCTTCAATCATTTGCACCAAAGCGGCAAGCAACTGATATTAACCAGTGATAAAGCACCCAAAGATTTGGAAGGTGTACAGGAGCGTTTGCTCAGCCGTTTCAGGTGGGGGTTAAGTGCCGACCTGCAGGCGCCTGACTACGATACCAAGATTGAGATACTGGAAAAGAAAATGAAAAATGATGGGCTTGAAATGCCCAAGGAAGTAGTAAAATATATTGCCTATAATATAAATAGTAACGTACGGGAACTGGAAGGGGCGCTGATATCGTTATTGGCACAATCTTCGCTAAACAAAAGGGAAATAGACCTTGAATTGGCAAAGAAAGTACTTAGAAATTTTGTAAAATCTTCCAGTAGGGAAATAACCATTGATGCCATTCAAAAAATGGTATGTGACTTCTTTGATGTTCCATACGATAAATTATTGCAGAAAACCCGTAAAAGAGAAATTGTACAGGCACGTCAAATTACCATGTACCTGTCTAAATCTTTTACAAAAAACTCACTTAAAACCATTGGTGAACATTTTGGCGGCAGGGATCATACTACCGTAATTCACAGCTGCCAAACGGTTAAGGATTTAATGGATACAGACAGTTTATTTAAAGAAAGTGTATTGGAATTGTACCAAAAAGTACAATTAGCATCCATGTAAAATTTCATAAAAATATAAATAACAAATCCGGGCATTCATTAAGCCCGGGTTTTTTATTTAAAGCGAACAAGAGGTAAATTGTCTATAATTTTTTTATGAACCCGACTGAAGTTTTTTAATTAAACTTCATTGGCGTCGCACTCTTGTACATTTTATCAATATGCAGCAAAATACCAACTCATGTGTTTATCACTTGATTAGTAATTAAGTGATAAAAGGGGAACAAAATAAGTTGTAAGTGATGCCTGTAAAGGGTTTTAAATTTATTTCAGGATATTTATCAATTTGTTTTGGGTATTACAATGTTGAAGCTTATTTTTGCAACCCCTTAATAAATAGGGCAGGTAGGAGAGGTGCCTGAGTGGCCGAAAGGAACGGTTTGCTAAATCGTCGTACGGGTTAAACTGTACCGTGGGTTCGACTCCCACCCTCTCCGCACAAAGTTCTTATCTGTAAGATGTTGGTGTTTATAAATTTGCTGAAAGGCAGTTCATTTCATCCCTTCTTTAAAAATGGTTTAATAAACACCGGGTTCCTTTTTTGGAACTAACTCCGGGATGTAGCGTAGCCCGGTATCGCGCCTGGTTTGGGACCAGGAGGTCGCAGGTTCGAATCCTGCCATCCCGACGCAAGAACCCTACCCCTTCGATTTTTTTCGAAGGGGTTTTTTGTTGGTGGAATTTGGGAAATTTTTAAATTTACTCTTCAGAGTTATTTTGTCTATTCCGGATTATAGCGTCCCGCTTTAAGGCGGAAAGGTCGTCACGTTTGAGGCGTGTGCATCCCGACGCAAGAACCCTACCCCTTCGATTTTTTTCGAAGGGGTTTTTTGTTGGTGGAGTTTGGGAAATTTTTAAATTTACTCTTCAGAGTTATTTTGTCTATACCGGATTATAGCGTCCCGCTTTAAGGCGGGAAGGTCGTCACGTTTGAGGCGTGTGTCCCGACGCAAGAACCCTACCCCTTCGATTTTTTTCGAAGGGGTTTTTTGTTGGTGGAATTTGGGAGATTTTTTAAATTTACTCATGATGTCTTGTTATGTATACTTTTTGTACAGTGAAAAGCGCCAGCAATTTTATGTTGGTATTTCAAATGATGTATCAGACAGGTTGAAGCGTCATAACAATAAAGAAAGTTTAAGTACTAAAAGCGGTGCTCCATGGATGCTGTTGCATATAATAACATGTGCCGATAAATCTGCAGCTATGCAGCTGGAAGCAAAGATTAAGAAAAGAGGTATTAGCCGTTACCTTGCCGATAATGCTATCGATACCGGATTATAGCGTCCCGCTTTAAGGCGGGAAGGTCGTCACGTTTGAGGCGTGTGCATCCCGACGCAAGAACCCTACCCCTTCGATTTTTTTCGAAGGGGTTTTTTTGTTGATGGAATTTGAGAGATTTTCAATCTATCGAAATTTTCAGGAAGATTTTTATTGGCCATCGCGACTTAAGAAGTCTATCCCTTCGATTTTTTTCGAAGGGGTTTTTTGTTTTGGTTATTTGAGGGATTTTCAATCTGTCAAAATTTTCAGGAAGATTTTTATTGGCCATCCCGACTCAAGAACTCTATCCCTTCGATTTTTTTTAAGTGTTTTTTTGTTTGGGGTAATTGAGCGTTTTCTAGGAAACTTTTTATTTTTGAATTTAGTCATCATAGACTAAATCTAAAAAGGCTCATCGAATAAATACTACACAGGAACGTTACTTTCTTCTATTTTTTTTCCTTTTTTTAATGTTTCCTTTACAAAAAATATAGTTGTTTGTTGGAGAATTTCATATTTAACTATTTGCATAAAATTTACTCTTCTTTATTTCGTTTGGCTTATTGTATCAATCCTTCCTGTTAAATAAATTTCTTAATAATGAGACTCTTTTTAGCTTTATTAATTTTTTCAAGCTTTTTTTTTCAACCGTTATTTTCTCAAAACATATTAGATAGTGCGGGGCTTACTGCCGCTACACCCTCCCAGGTGGCTTATAGTCTGCGAAAATTAAGCAGCAATTATAACGGGCCTGCAATTGCAGTAACAAGGGCATCCGATAATGCAGGGGCAACTATTGCTTTTGACGGCACTGGCGGGCTTAGTGCCACAAGCTTAGCTACTTTTACTTCGGGTGTAACAGTAAGTTCAACATTGGGTACTTCTCAAACCGGTACAATTAGCTCCGATGCCGGCAAAACAGGCACTGTGACCATTAAGGCAATCAAAACCGGAACAATTACCACATCCAGCAATTCCTTGACAGTTACTGGCACAGGCACAAGTTTTACAACAGAGATTGTTACTGGCGATCGTTTATTTAATGCTGCCAATAATTTGTTTTTAGGTGTAGTGTTGTCTGTAACAAATAATACCACACTGTTGCTTACGAATTACGCTACTGTTTTGATTACTATACCAATGAACTTTAAAACAACCAATGCTACTGTTACAGGTACAGGAACCAATTTTACCGCTGAATTAGCAATAGGAGATAAGTTATATAATACAGCAAATACTTACCTGGGTGTTGTAACTACTATTGCAGATGCAACAACACTCACTTTGAATGGTATTGATGCAGTTGCTGCATCTGCCATAAATTTCAAAAGCACAATCGCAACTATCACAGGCACCGGAACAAACTTTACCAGTTTAACTCCCGGAGATCTGCTCATCAGTAATAACACCACGTTGGGTATCGTTGCTTCCATTGGCAATTCAACATCGCTTACATTAACTACTAAAGCGGGTGCGGCAGTTTCCGGTTCAGCATTTAAATCAACACCAGGCACAATTAGCTTCAGCACATTTTATGCATCCACCTCTGTGTATCTAAATACCTGGTACGATCAAAGTGGTAATGGAAGAGATGCGATACAATTAAAAACTAATAATCGGGCAAGGATCGTTAATGCCGGAACCCTTTATATGGTGAATGAAAGAACATCTGTGGAGTTTGCCACTTCATTAACTTCTTTTCTGCAAACATCCACAGTAGCTACCTATTTGAATAATACATTGTATACTTTTAATAAAGTAACGGCTGAAGCAACTATTATTCCCAGTCTTCAATTGCCCATTAGTACCACTGGTGGCTATGGACCGGCAAATACAATTTCCCATTACGGGTATAGAAATTCATCACAATTTACCGTTGCACAATATGGCAATGACCAGAATTTTAATGCTACCCCCAGTACAACACTGGAAGTACACACATCTGTAAAAAATTCTATCGCTTCCAGTCAGTTTTATAAAAATGGTATTTCATTAGGTATCTTAACAAGTGGAATTCCATCTCATTTAAACAATGTGGGCTTATTAAATATCGGGTTTTATACCCCTACCAATGTTTATTATAATGGTTCTATCTCGGAGGTGATTGTTTTTTCAACTGCTTTGGGAACTTTTGATATTACCCTATTAAATGGTAACCAGTTACTGTATTACAATATAGCCAGTACGTATTGGACTGGTGCGGTTTCTACAGATTGGAGTAGTTTTGGTAACTGGTCAACCGGCATGGTGCCTACAATTAATAGTCCAGCTATAGTATTAATTTCAGCCGGTAAACCAAACTATCCGGTCATCAGTGGTACTTCACCGGCAAACAGTATTTCATTGGAAGCAGCAACTTCTCTTACCATTACAGGCACCTTACAAATTGCAGGCACAATCAATAATAAGGGCACCTGCACTGCCACAGCCGGAACTATTCAATATATCGGACTGGCACCGCAGGCCATAGTTGCAAATACTTTTGCCGGTAATACGGTACAAAATATAATTATTAATAACAGCACCGGTGTATCATTGGCTGGAAGCATTGCTGTTTCAGGGAATTTAAATTTTGCATCAGGAAAATTAGCAATCAATAGTAATACACTTAGTCTTAATGGCGCAATAACCAATACCGTAAGTGGTGGACTAAACGGTAGCAGCAGCAGTAACCTCATTATAGGTGGTGGAACAATAAGCCCTGCTTTATCCTTTGATCAAACAACACCTGGTACAAGCAACCTGGTCAATAATTTAACAATCAACAGTACAGCACAAGTAGCAACTTTGATGACTCCTTTGATGGTAAATGGCTCATTAAACCTGGCAGATGGTTTTATTAAAACTACTGCAGTAAACAACCTTACTTTAACATCTTTTGCCAACTTCACCGGGGGAAGTAATATTTCATTTGTTGAGGGACCACTTTCGAGAAATACGAATACAGCATCAGCATATATTTTTCCGATAGGTAAAAACAATTTATATCATCCCATATCGGTTGCCCCTGTTACAACAGCTGACGGAATTTATGGAGCAGAATTTTTTCTACAAACAGCACCGGTTGGTACGTATTCACCTGGTGTAACGGGTATCGCTACTAATGAATATTGGGATATCAGCAAAACAAGTGGGCCTAATGCCTCGGTAACCCTCTACTATACGGGAAATAATACCTGGAGCAATGGTACTCCAACAATTTCTGATAATATTTTTGTGGCACATCTTAACACTGGTAAATGGGATGCTGTGTCCGGAACCACCATACCAGGTAATACCGGTAACGGAATGACAGGGGTGAGTAGCCTTATATTAACTTCTTTCTCTCCATTTACTTTTGGATTTGGCCCGGTTCTTCCGGTTTTATCCGTAACGCTGATAGATTTTAAAGCAGCTATGTTAAATGACATTGTAAACCTTAACTGGACAACAATGAATGAATTTTCTTTTGCAAATTTTGAATTGGAAAGATCTGCTGATGGTAGAAATTTTACTAAGATCGGTACGGTTGCTGCCCACAATACTCCCACTAACCATTTCTATTACCTGGTGGATAATTACCCAATTGCAGGACTAAATTTTTACAGGCTAAAAATGATTGATATTGATGGATCATTTAAATATAGTACCATTCTGAAAATTGTCAGGAATGGTAAGAAAACTTTTTCAGTCTATCCAAACCCGATATCGGGCGATGTAATAATGTTGCAAATGCATGGTCAGATTAAAGGAAAATATATGATTAATCTGTACAATACTAAAAGCGAAAAAATTATGAGTAATAGTATAACAAGCGATGGTACTGATGCTGTAAGAAGTATTTATCTGGTAAAAAAAATACCCAATGGCATTTATTACCTGGAAATAACTGATCCGGAAAAAAGCAGCACAATTCTAAACTTATTTATTAAATAGTTTTCCCTTAAAATGCCTCAAATTAGTGGTTGGATTTTTATCTTTCGATACAAAACACTCAAATAGATTCTTCAAAAATCCTTTAATAGGTTGATGCCATTATCATCAACAGTTATTACTATAGTAGTCTGCATATTATCTTGTTATATTAGTACACCGTACCCATTTACGTTGCTGTCTTTTTAGAATAATATCTAATTGCATCTATCAACCAACTGTTAATGAACCCTCACGATTTTTTTTGTAGCCGGATGACTACAGTTTTATCAAGTAATTACTACTCAAATTTATCAAACCATCTATAAATATAAAAAGCGTTTAAACGTTTATAACACATAAATCTCTCATAAAATCACTTTAAAAAATCACGTTTCACCACAAATAGAATTTAACACAATGAAAAGTAAATACTGGCTATTATTAATCCCAATTTTCCTGGTGCAAAGTTGTATAAAAAAAGATATTTCCGAACCTACACCTGTACCGGTAGAAGCTACATCAATGGATAACCTGCTGGTAGATCCTTCTTTCACTTTTAAAACTAACTATAGTGTAAATGTTAAGATAACCACTTTGGATAATGCGGATATAGTGGTACCTGGTATCAGGATAAATATCTATGCTGATTTTCCGGAAAACGGCGGCAGACTTATTATGAGTTGTTTTACTGGCAGCGATGGTATTTATCAAGGCGCTGTTAAGCTTCCATCCTATGCAGATTCTTTGGTTTTGGAAACAAGTGCTATTGGGTTTGTTCAATGGCAAAAGCGTAAAATAACCGGCAATACGCTTGACTGTATTTTTGGAGGAAGCAGACCTGTTGCATTTAAAAGAGAAGTTTTCCAGGGCAATAAGCCGAGTGGTTTATTAGGCGTAAATCCGGTTATCAAGTCAACAGGCGCTTTTAATGCACTTGGGGTGCCCGGTTATCTTAGTACACCCAATGATGTAGTGGATGCCTCATTCCTTACGGATATTAATAATGCGCTACCGGAATTTAAACCCGTACCCACTAACCATCCACAATACCTAACCCAAACCAACCAGGCCAATCTCCTATTTCAGCAGCCAGCCAATGTTTGGGTAACTTTTGTACATGAAGGAGCCGGTTATAAAAATACACTTTGCTATTATAAATACGATCCTAATAATCCGCCTTTAACTTCAGCAAGTATCGACACACTTTTTACAGTATTTCCTAATACTTCATTTGTAAACAGCGGTGGTGGATTAGTGAGTGGCAACAAAGTTAAGATTGGAACATTTAAACCTGGTATGGCCATTGGCTGGGCTATAATCGCAAATGGCTATAATGGCAGTTCTGTTACTAACGGGTTAGGGATTTTTTATTCTGACGCAACACTTAACCCAGAAACAAATCCCACGCTAAAAAAGCATTGCTTACTGCTGAATGATGTTAACCGTGATAAATTGTTGCTTTCGTTTGAAGACCTTAATCGTGAAAGCAGTGGATGCGACAATGATTTTAACGATGCAATTTTTTATGTTACTGCCGACCCTATCACAGCAATCAACATTACTAATATTGCCCGTCCGGCTTATACAAAGGTAGATACAGACAATGATGGTGTTACCGATAATTTTGATGATTATCCAACAGATGCTACCAAGGCATTTAATAATTACTATCCAACTCAAAATACAGTAGGTACATTGGCTTATGAAGATTTGTGGCCATCTAAAGGAGATTATGATTTTAATGATATGGTAATCGATTACAATTTTAATCCTATTACCAATGCTAAAAACGAGGTGGTGCAAATAAATGCTACCATCACCACAAAAGCTATCGGTGCCAGTTATCGTAGTGGTTTTGGAATTCAACTACCTATCAATACTAATATTGTTGAAAGTATTACCGGAACCGATGTACGTGGTTCGATGATTGTAAAGAATGGCAATGGCACAGAAGCTGGTCAAACAAAAGCTACCATTATTTTATTTGATGATGCCTTTACACAGTTGCCATGGCCTGGTTTAGGAATCGGCGTTAACACAACTGTTGGGTTACCATTTGTGCAACCCAAAACGCTTAACCTGGTAATTAAACTTACACAACCGGTAAGTGCAAGCACCATGGGGTTGCCGCCTTATAATTCTTTTATATTTACCAATAAAACCAGGGGAAATGAAGTACACCTGATTAATCAAAAGCCAACAGACCTTGCTAATACTTTATTGCTGGGTACACAACAGGATAATAGCAATCCAGCCATAGGTCGTTATTATGTTACCAGCAAAAACCTGCCTTTTGCAATTGACATTGCAGGTCCTTTTGAGTATCCTGTGGAGAAAAAAGGAATTACAGAAGGACACTTCAAATTTTTACAATGGGCTCAATCAAACGGTGTTCAATTCAATGATTGGTTTAAACCTTTAGCAGGATACCAGAATCTTTCAAATATTTACAAACAATAATCAACTACATAGCTTGTTGTTAAGCCCATATTTAAACGTTTTTAGTACAAAGCTGTAAAGTCATTTTATTTAATATGATTTAAAGATTCAACTGCAAATGAATCATTAAGGCATTTTTTGTAGGAAAATAACCACAGGCTTTGCAGTAAATTACTGCTACAATTTATTAGAATATCTATAATATAAATATCGTTTACACGTTTATAAAGCATACAGGTTTGTAGATCAAACAGATATTTAGAATGTGCTTTTATCTATCAAATATTAAAAACCCCGATTCTTTTAAATGTAGGTGCAACTATTTTTAAATGAATCCTTTATTACTCAATTAAAAAAACAGTATTATGAAAATTGTAATAGTTGGAAGCGGATATGTTGGCCTGGTTACAGGCGCATGCTTTTCTGAAGTAGGTATTGATGTTGTTTGTGTAGATATCGACCGTAAAAAAATTGATAATCTCAATAAGGGTATTATACCCATTTTTGAACCGGGACTGGAGGAAATGTTGCACAGGAATATGAAAAAAAACCGGGTGAGTTTTACAACAGATATTGTAGAGGCCATCAAGGATTGCGAAGTGTTGTTTATTGCTGTAGGTACACCACCTGACGAAGATGGTTCTGCAGATTTAAAGTATGTATTGGCTGTAGCACGTGATTGTGGTAAGTATATGAATGATTATTTATTGGTGGTTACTAAAAGTACCGTGCCTGTTGGTACATCCGATAAAGTGAGAAGCGCTTTGCAGGATGAATTGAATAAGAGAGATGTGGATATTGAATTTGATGTTGCATCCAATCCGGAATTTTTAAAAGAGGGTGCTGCCATTGATGACTTTTTAAAACCAGACAGAATTGTAATTGGTTTGGAAAGTGAACGAGCAAAAGACCTGATGAAAAGTTTGTACAAGCCATTTACATTAAATGGCCATCCCGTAATATTTATGGATATTGTTTCAGCAGAAATGACCAAGTATGCAGCTAACTCCATGCTTGCTGCTAAAATCAGTTTCATGAATGATATTGCCAACCTTTGTGAAATTGTTGGTGCAGATATCAACCTCGTACGAAAAGGAATTGGTTCCGATTCCCGTATCGGACATAAATTTATTTATCCCGGTATCGGCTATGGCGGATCATGTTTTCCTAAAGATGTGCAGGCCCTTATAAGAACTGCCAGCGAATACAACTACGATCTTCGTGTACTAAAAGCAGTTGAAGCAGTGAACAAAGACCAAAAACTGGTTTTGTTTAATAAGATCATGAAGTTTTTTGATGGTGATATCAAGGGAAAAACAATTGCATTGTGGGGACTTTCTTTTAAACCACAAACCGATGACATGCGTGAAGCACCGTCTTTAACAATCGTTAAAAACTTACTGGAAGCAGGCGCTAAGGTAAAAGCATACGACCCCATTGCTATTAAAGAAGCGAAACATCATTTTGGTGATACTATCGCTTATTGTGAAAATCAATATGAAGGGTTGATTGATGCTGATTGCCTGGCAATACTTACAGAATGGCCGGAATTTAAATTCCCCAATTTTAAGATTATTAAAAAATTATTAAACAACCCGGCAATATTTGATGGTCGTAATATTTATGATAAGGTTGAAATGAAACAGCTTGGATTTGACTATTCCTGTATTGGGGTAAATACTTCCAATGAGTTCAACGAATCACGGACAAAAGCTGCAACTTTTACAATTGTATGATAAATAAAATATTGAACTAATTATAAAATATAGAGTGATGAAGAAAAAAATATTAGTGGTAGATGATGAGAAAAGTATCCGCCTTTTACTCGAAAATTTTCTTTCGCAGGATTTTGATGTAGTAGCAATTAATAGTGGGCACGATGCGCTGGTTTGGTTAGAAGGCAATTTGCCCGATCTTATAATCAGTGATATTCAAATGCCGGAAATGGATGGATACGAATTTATAGCAAACGTACGCAAGCGTGGTTATACAAAGCATACGCCGTTTATTATGTTATCTGCAAAGTCAGAGAGTAAAGAGCGTATTAAATGTTACCAGCTTGGTGCGCAGGATTATCTTACAAAACCATTTAATCCCGAAGAGCTGGAAGAAGTAGTTAAAAAGAATCTTTTTCCCATTCATTTTGCATTGGCCTGGTAGCTGTGTTTAAAATAATGCTGGCAAAAAATTAAATA
>Ga0163154_10000884_pt1 | contig 46601 bp, 29 predicted proteins | sample OliLakLV19MP9P1_FD_148649 | JGI IMG/M metagenome (GOLD analysis project Ga0163154, IMG submission 148649) | Freshwater microbial mat bacterial communities from Lake Vanda, McMurdo Dry Valleys, Antarctica - Oligotrophic Lake LV.19.MP9.P1 | ecosystem: Environmental > Aquatic > Freshwater > Lake >... | reverse complement strand
TGCTCAACAAATTTACCAGCAGTTGAACGATTCTGTCCGGGTCAGCCCAAATTTGGGCTGTTTCGGGCAAAATCGACAAATCAATGTTATTTTCAGCAGCCAAAGAAAGTACAGCTTCTGCAGACTTCCGCATCAAAACCTGGGCATCGCACCACTGCTTGACGAGGATAACTTGGCTCGAATCGAGCCGCTCTAAGTCTAGAATATCGTTGACCAAACGCACTAACCGTTCGGTATCGCTCGAAGCGATTTCTAACATCTGTTTGGCAGTTTCCGGTCGATTTTTCAGTACCCCAGCCGCCAGCAAACCTAAAGAACCGCGAATGGAGGCAAGCGGAGTTCTCAGTTCGTGGCTGACAATCGAAATAAACTCATTTTTCATTTTTTCAATTGCCAGACTTTCTGTGATATCTGTGACTGTGCCGACGTGACCAATTAGTTGAGATCTGTCGGAAAAAATCGGAGCTGTTTTAAGCCGACAAAACCGAATGGTTCCGTCTCGCTGGATGTGGCGGAATTCGCAGGAAAATTCCCCATCTAGCGATTGCGATTGGGACCACTTAGACAGAATTAGTTTGAGGTCTTTGCGGTGAACAAACCGCATCCAGCCATTTCCTAAAGCTGCTGCCGGTGTGAAGCCACCAATTGCTTGACAGCGAGGATTTGTATAGGTACATTTCCCCTCAGTATCGATTTTGAAAATGCCCACAGGGGAACTCTCGCTCAGAGATCGAAATAAAGCTTCGCTTTCCCGGAGTTCTGCTTGAGAGCTTTCTAGTTCTCTGGTTCGCTGCAAAACTCGCATTTCTAACCGTTCGTTGAGCTGTTGGAGGGCGGCTTCAGCAAGTTTACGATCGCTAATATCGCGGTGTACTGATACCCAGTGGGTAAACTCACCATTTTCGTCCGCTATGGGCACAATGCTCATTTCTACCCAAAATTCCGTCCCGTCTTTGCGGTAATTTATCGAGTCAACCCGCACCGGCTGCCAGGTTTCCAAAGCTGTCCGAACTCGATGGAGACTGGCGCGGTCTGTTTTTTCTCCTTGCAAGATGCGTGGCGTTTTGCCCACAACTTCTTCTAGCGTATAGCCGGTCATCCGCGTGAAAGCTGGGTTGACATAAATAATTCGCGGGCCCGGTTCCTCAATCGGTTCAGCTTCGGTAATTAACACGGCGTCGTTAGTGGTGGTGACTGCTGATTCCAACAGGCGCAACTGTAATTCTCTAGCTTTGCGATCGGTAATTTCTGTAACTGTCCCCACCATCCGCACTGCATCGCCTGCTTCGTTGTAAAAAAACTTACCTTTCCCCTCTATCCAGTGAATGCTGCCGTCGGGCCAAACCACGCGGTTTTCGTTACAGAAATCTCCTCGCTGGGCGATCGCCTGATTTATAGCATTCTGAATACTGTTTAAATCTTCTGGGTGAACGCAAGCTGCAAAACTTTGATAAGTTCCGCCAAAAGTTCCCGGTGCCAACCCATACAACTCTTCGTGTTCCCTCGACCAAACAATGAGATTTTTCTGCAAGTCCCAGTCCCAAAATCCAATTTTGGTAGCGGACAAAGCTAAGCTGAGCTGCTGATTGGTTTTCCGCAACTCCATGCTAGTAATCGCCACTCGAAGTTCTCGGGCTATTTCGATTTCGCATCGCTGCCAAGGCAAAGATTTTAACCTCACAGTTTCTTGCCACAACTCAAAGGAATTGCGAGGATAAATCGCTCTGCTGTCATCCGGTTTAAATTCTATTTGCCCGTTGGGTTGACCGGCCCAGTTGACAGTTTGAATTGCTTCAGAACGGAACCACAAAATGTAATAATTTTGCATCTCGGACATGGCAAGCACCAGCAAACCGCTAGCAACTTCTTTAAACTTCTCGGATGGCGGATACAGTTGTGAGAGAGAATCTGTATGAAAAATATCATTATTTTTTTGATTTTTTATCCAAGCAATTAAGCTTTCGATTTCTACTAATTCCGGGGTTTTGCCGATGGTTGTTAAATTTTTATTTGCACACACAACTCCACCGGTAGCGCCCACTAAGGTCAGCAATTCATCTTGGGATTGAAGTAAACCTTCGACAAAGCTGTGTGATTGAGAGATTTTGGCGACAAGTTTATGGCAAATTTCTTTTAAATAAATTGCATATTCCCGGTCTTCGCTATCTTGTTTGTAGCTGATTTCTAGATTAACAAACTTGGCTAGCAGTTCGCAAGCAGTTCTTGTTTCGTAGTTGACATACTTTCGTGTTGGGTGGTGACAGGCGATCAATCCCCAGAGTTTTTGATCTTTGATTAATGTCAAGGTCATGCTAGAACCAATGTTCATATTTTTGAGGTATTGAACATGGCAAGGGGAAACTGTTCTCAACAAAGAGAAGCTCAGATCCAGGGGGCGACCGCTCAGCGGATTGCACTCAGGAATTAGTTCTACAGGCTGACAGTTAATATCGGGAATAAACCGAATTAAATTCATGTTGAACAGGTTTCTTGCCTGGAGGGGGATATCGGTAGCCGGATAGTGCAGTCCCAATAAAGGAGCCAAACTTTCTACTTTGTCTTCGGCGACAACTTCCCCCGCACCTGTGGCATCAAATTGATAGACGATCGCTCGATCGAAACCGATCATCCTCCGCACTTCTTCAACTGCTGTCTGACACAGCACTTGCAGGTTGGGTGTTTTGTGAATTTTGTCGATCGGCTCTTCGACTAAATGATAAAAATTGACACTATCGCTAGGTTTTGGGGAAACAACCAATTCTAGTTCAACAATTAATACTGAACTAGATTGATGCAGCGTCCCCTGAAAAAAAAACTTGCGTTTTTGACTTGTGAATGATAATCTGATACCGTTACGTTGTTGGTCGTTTTCAAATAAAGCTTTTTCAATAGCCTCAATTTCCTCAGTCTCGACAAATTCCTCTAAAAATTTGCCCAAAAGTTCTTCGGGATAAATGCCGATATCCTCAAAAATATTGTTACTAACTTGCAAAATTTTCAATTCAGGAGATTCCAGCACCAAAAGGATGCCGTGAGGTTGAATCGAACCGGGGGCGTAAATTAGTTCGCAGTCGCTGTTATTGAGAGGGCCTGTGTCTGAGGGCAATACCATTGCTTTCATCTGATTAATACTTCTCTAAATTAGCCTGTGTTCTTGATCAGCGGGCAAGCATCAACAGCACCGCGTCGGAATCACACAATCTAACAATCCCCAATCTTGGCTAAGGCTTCCTGATTTATTTCGGACACGCACTGCATATTTGCTCCTAGTTATCCCATTTTAAAAAAAAGAATACAAGTGTAGGTACGTGCTCGAAGCCCATATCTCATCAGTCATTCCCTGTTCTTCAATTTTTTAATTCTTTAAATCTAAAATGGGATTAGCGCTGTGCCTGAGCCAGTCTGTTTCTGAGTTGAGTCCGCTCCAAACGATTCAGGAGGCGAGCAATTAATTCCGGTTTCACGATCGGCTTGTTCACGTAGTCGTCAGCACCTGCGACAAACATTTGGCGCACGGTTTCCGACTCGGAATGAGCTGTCAAAAATAGCACGGGGAGCTTGCTCCAGCGCAAATCGTTGCGAACTGCCAAACACAGCTCGATACCGCTGTAACCGGGCATCTCCACATCTAAAATTAGCAAATCCGGACAAGTTGTTTCGAGTACCTCCCAGAACTTTTCGGGATCGTCCAATGTTGTTACTTGAAATCCCCAAGGTTGTAGAATCACTTGCAGTGCAGCCAATAGATGCACGTCATCGTCTACCACCATAACTTTAGCTTCAGCAGGGCCAGTCAGGTCGAGTAGTTGGGCGACTGCTTTGAGTATATCTGCTGGGGGGATAGATTTGTGTAAAAAGCCGGAAGCTCCCAAACGAGCAACTTCTATTCGATCGCTCAATTGATTGTGCGCGCTAAAAACCATCACCGGAATTTCGGGTTTTTCACTGCGGAGTTCGGCTAAGAGAGAAAGTCCGTTTTCCTGAGATCTGGAAAATGTCAAATCCAGCAAAATCGCATCGGGAGGCTGTTGAGAAATCGCACTTCTTGCCGCTTGCACAGAGTTGGCGACTTCTATCTGGAAGCCGGAACCGGATGCTACTGTTTTCAGTCGATCGCTCCCAAAAGTATCATCATCAACGATCAGGATGCGGCGCAGTTGGGAAACCTGAGCAACCAGCTCGCCTTCTGGTTCGGGCGACGGGCGATCGAATATTTGTTTGAGATTATGCAGAAAATCCTCAATCTGCTGAGCCGTCTCCGGTTTCAAGATGTTTTCAGCCTTGAACAAATGTTCTATCTGCCGCGCAACTTCCGAACCTGTCGGCAGCCCTAAAGTTCCCAAAGAACCGACTAATTTGTGAGCTTGAACCTGGGCTTCCTGGCGCAGTTCGCCCTCCAAAGTTCCTCTTTTTAGTTGAGCGATCGCGCGATCGAATATCGCCACCTTTTCTATAAAATTGGCTTTTAACTTTTCCCGCACTTGGGCAACCACATTCAGGACTTTGAGGCGGGGGTCGTCATTGTTTAATTCCTGGATCGACCCGCTGGATTCAGTAGATAAAGTCTCTTTAGTTTTAGCAGTTTCCCGCGCAGCTTTTTGACTCTCAATATCCTCCGGCAGACTTTTGAGCCGATAGCCCAATCCATACACGGTTTCCACTAAATCTACAGTCATCCCAGATGCTTTCAGCTTGTGCCGGAGCCCCTTGATATGAGCCGTAACAGCTTCTTCTTGAGGAAATTCGCCGGCCGACCAAATGCGATCGAGAATGGCGCTGCGACTGAAAATGCGCCGAGGATTTCTCAGGAAAAGTTCTAGCAAATTGTACTCTTTTGGAGTCAAGTGCAGCACTTTTTCGGCATAAGTTACTTCGGTAGTGTCCGGGTTGACTTGCAGTTTTTCCCAGGTCAAATTTGTACTCGACAAAGTTGCCTTACCCCGGCGCAGCAAAGCCCGAATTCGAGCGATTAATTCTTCGAGATTAAAGGGTTTGACCACATAATCGTCTGCACCCGCCTCTAAACCTTGGACTCGATCGTTGCTGCTATCTAGTGCTGTTAGCAGTAAAATCGGCATTTGGCAGCCAGACGATCGCAGTTTCCGACACAAACTAATGCCGTCGAGTTTAGGAATCAGCACATCCAAAACAATCAGGTCGTAATCGTATGCCTGCACCAAATGCAACGCTGTTTCACCGTCGGCTGCCGCATTCACATTGTAATTGTGAGAGTTCAGCGCTTGAGTCAGCAAACTGACTGTAAGTGTGTCATCTTCTACCAGCAGGATTTTCATAAACGTTACCTGTCCTTCCAACTCTTCTTGGAACTTTTTATCGGTTTTTGGGGCTAATTAAATAGCCTTTTTACAACTGAGTTTAAAAATTCCCCACCTTCAGTATAACAAATATTATTCTTGAAATAGTATAAGTGTCAATTCTTATTTTGATTTTATTTGTTTTCCTCTCGTAATATTTCATTAGATTCGGGCTAATATTTTATGGCTTTTTGGACTTCAGCGCCTGCTGAATCTTTTGAATCAGATATTGCGAGGAATCTTGATGTTTAACTAAGTCTTCCAACTCGGAAACTGCTACTTCGGCGTGTTCTATCTCTCGCACTAAGGAATCAGCGCTAACACTTTTTATGACTCCCAAAGGTTCTTGGATAGCGGTCAATGAATTGAAATTTTTTTCCGCTATTAATTCTTCCAACTCTAGCAGGGCCATTTCTGCGCGATCGATCTTGATCGTCACGGATTTAGCCACATTAGCACCCGCTCTTGCTGCCTCGGTGAGTTCGTGAACTCGAAGTTTAAACCGGCTGGCAATTTGCTCCATTTGAGTCCCCAATTCAAAAGTTTTACTTGCCAGTCTGCCAATTTCTAGACTCACTTTGCTCAGACCGCTGGGCTGACTTCCCATTTGATTGGTAACTACAGCCACCTGTACTGCTAAATGCCTGACTTGTTCGATCGCCTCCCGGATGGTTCGGGAAGTGCGGTTAACAGTTTCTAAATCATTAGCTATTGCTTTGCCCACGCCCAAAATTTTATCTGTATTGTTGCAAATAGAATTAGCACCTTGAAAAGTAGCTTGAAATGCTTGGCGACCTTCCGAAGAAATCAGTTTCGCAATCCTCACAAATCGCTGATTCATTTGAGCAATTTCTTCAGCTTGTTTAACCAGTGCCAATTGCTGGGAACTGGGATGGGTATGCAACTTTTCTGTTTGACGTTGTTGGATTTTTAAAAGCTCATTACATTCGTGAACCTTAGCCTGTTCTTGTTGAAGTAGCGCCAAATACTTGTGTCTTTCTACGCGGTATTTTTGAATAACTTTGTTAGCTTGCGCTAACAGTTTCGACTGGGCAATTACCAGAGTATGAACGTCCAAAAGGCGGTAGCTTTGGTCTTCCATTACCACAATAATCGGTTCATGAATCAAGTCTTTGTGCCTGTTGAAAGACGCTTGGACGGCATCATCAACTTTCCATTTTTCCGAAAGCAGCAAAGGCGGAATTCTAATAAAATCTAACAAGGCTCGAATCGGGTGTGACCCGTAAAGTTCTACGCGATCGGGAAAACTCATTTGCTCTCGAAATTTGACGCGAGAAATCATGCCCAATACCTGTGATTCATGAGTAATAATGACTCCCGGCAGGTCTGGTTCTTGCTCAAATCTTTCTGCCACTACCTGTCCTGGAGTTGCAGCGCTCACTTGGAAGTCGTGACACGGCAGATGTCCGATCGTGAAATCGGGGGTGAGTTGAGTTGGATTGCTCATTTACCCGGATAGTGTTAAGTACAAGTTAACAAATTATATATTAATATTATACTGGAATAAGATTGTTTAAAGTAATAACAATTATAGGGAGAAATAAGCTCTCTGGCTCCAGGGCCTGACGGCAGCCTGCCTTCTGACTACTTTCATCTCAAGTCTGTTGGATCGGCGACGCCTGGTGTACCCTAGGTTCTGTCTTTACAACAGGGGCATTCATATTTTGTTCTTTAAAACAACCGGGAAAATATCTAGATTGAAACCAAAAACCTTAAATCGGACTTTGCCGCTAGCAACCTTTGAGGCTACTTACCAGTTGTTACAGCAAATGGCTGAACTCCCAGGGGCGATTTGGCTGACCGACGATGCGATGATCGCTGATTCTCAAAATCGGGAAAATTCGTCGGAAAGGTTTGCAGCAGTGGTATCCGAGCATTTTAGCGCACTGCTGCGGGGCAATCTATTAGATGAGTTCGCAACAAACGGACACAAGCACAGCGAAAAAAATCTCCATTCGCAATTGAATGTGCAGTTGACTTTCGACCCCGGGGCGATCGCCAATTTCCTGTCTCCCCTCGCAGACAAACTCGCAGAAATAACCCCCGCACCCTCGTGGCAAATTGACATTCGCGCCCTCAAACAAGCAATTAAAAATATACAGCCCAACTCGGCCGTTATTCAAAGCGAATTCACCCTAAATTTGCTGGATATTCTCGCTGCCAATGCCAGCCCAAATAATCGCTCGCCCCTACACAGCCAAACAGAAATAGAGGGAAAATCAGCGCCCAAAGTTATAGATCCAGAAACGCTACAGATCCAGATTGCCGAAGCCGTCAATCAATTACAAATTGCCAGTCCCTGCATTTCATTTTGTCAGCCAGTGGAAGATGCTTTGCAGCAGCAGCTCGAGCAAGAGCGACTTTTGAATCAAGTGACAACTCAAATCCGCCAGAGTTTGGAATTGCCTGTAATTTTGTCAAAAGCAGTCGAGCGAGTGCGAGAGTTTTTGGAGGTCGATCGCCTGTTAATTTATCAATTTGAAAAAGTGCCAGTATCGCACAATGGCGAGTTAGCTAAAGAAATACCTGCGGCGGTTTCGGGGTCGGGCAAAATCCAAGAAAATTCCGGTTCTTACTTGTATTTAGGTCGCGTTACCTACGAAGCTTTAGCCAACGATGCTATCTCGTCTGTACTGAATTTTAGTGAAGACGCCCAGTGTTTTATCGATGGAGTCATTGACCGAGAGAAATATCGCAAAGGTTTGGCTTTGTGCGTGGCGGATGTGGAAAAAACTTACTCTTCGCAGCCTTGTTTTTTAGAGTTGATGCGGCGGGCGAAGGTGCGGGCGAAGTTGCTAGTGCCGATCGTAGTTCAAGACGACTTGTGGGGGCTGCTAATTGCCCACCAGTGTACTTTTCTGGAGTGGGAAGAAAGCAAAAAAACATTTTTGCGACAAATAGCAGAACATTTGGCGATCGCCATTTACCAAGCCGAACTTTATGCAGAAGTCCAGCAGCAAAAGCGCACCTCAGAACAGCGCGTAATAGAGCGCACGCGAGAACTGCGCGATGCACTGGTCGCCGCCCAGTCTGCCAGCCTCGCCAAGAGCGAATTTTTGGCAGCTATGAGCCACGAATTGCGGACTCCTCTCACTTGCGTTATCGGCATTTCCGACACGCTACTGCGGTGGTCTTACGGCAAAGTTGGCAGTAAAGAAGTGCCAGTGCAAAAGCAGCGGCAGTACCTGCAAACTATCCGAGACAGCGGCGACCATTTATTAGAATTAATTAACGATATTTTAGATTTATCGCAAGTAGAAGCGGGAAAAGCAGTATTAAAAATTAGTGAATTTTCACTTTCTAAATTAGCTTCTCAGAGCCTGCACGCCCTCAAAGAAAAAGCGGCGGCTAAAGGCGTGGAACTGCTGCAAGAACAGCGGATCAAACAAGAGTGCGATCGCTTCATCGCTGACCCGCGCCGCTTGAGACAAATTCTCTTCAATCTTTTAGGAAATGCGATTAAGTTTACTCCCAAAGGCGGGCGAGTCATCCTGCGAGTTTGGGTGACAGAAGATAAAAATCGAACGCCGGCAGTCCGGCAGCCCGGTACTGCACCTGCTGGCAGTACCGCTGTTTTTCAAATCAAAGATACTGGCATTGGAATTCCCGAAAATCAGCGATCGCTTTTGTTTCAAAAATTCCAGCAGTTGGATTCCCCCTACCGCCGCGAATACGGCGGCACCGGTCTGGGATTGGCTTTAACTAAACAGTTAGTAGAGCTTCACGGCGGCGCGATCGAAGTCAACTCTACAGTTGATGTCGGCTCTACTTTTACCGTTTTTATACCCATCCAAACTCTCACCAAAGATGAATCCACAAAATTTAAATATGAAAAATCGAATTCATCTTTACCGCTGCATTCTTCTTCCTTGCGCGGCAGCCTCGTCCTCGTCGAAGAAGATGAAGAAACAGCCATGCTGATTTGCGATATCCTGACAGCAGCAGGACTGCAAGTGGTGTGGATGATTGAAGGTTCGGCGGCGGTGGAACAAATTGAACTTTTGCAACCGAATGCTGTGATTGTCGATATGCGTTTGCCCGGTATGAATGGCTGCGAAATAATTCACCAACTGCGCCAAAAATCTGCTACTGAAAATATCAAGATTCTAGCTTTAAGCGCTAATGAAATTCCGCCAGATCAGATATCTTTCGTGACGGCGGGAGCTAACGATTGTTTGGCTAAACCTATTCACCCTGAGCAATTGCTTGACAAAATTCTTTCTTTAATGGCCGGAATTGGTAATGGGTAATACAATTTTAGATTTTAGATTTTAGATTTTAGATTTGGGAATGACTCATTGGATATGGGTTGGGATATGGTCTACAGTTACATTCTTTTTTTGAACTGGTATAATTTGTAATTCCCAATTACCAATTCCCCATCCCCCATTCCCCATGATTAATTGTCAAATTCCTACAGGATTAATTGTTTCTTGTCAAGCACCTGCTGATTCGCCGCTGCACGATCCGATCGTAATTGTGGCAATGGCTCGAACCGCCATCAATCGAGGTGCATCGGGCGTGCGGATTGACACTCCGGCTCACATTGCAGCGGTGCGAAAACAGATATCCGCTCCCATAATTGGGATTTGGAAGCAGCAATTGCCGGGATGCGAGATTTACATTACTCCTCGGTTTGAAGACGCGCGGGCGATCGCCGTTTCTGGAGCCGATATTATCGCCGTTGATGCTACTCTGAGAAACCGTCCTGCTGGTGGCGAAGACTTAAAGACATTCATCGGGCGAATTCACAGTGAATTGGGCAAATTAGTGATGGCGGATGTAGATACAATAGAAGCTGCGATCGCGGCTGCCGAAGCTGGTGCAGATACTGTAGCAACTACTCTTTTTGGCTATACTGCCCAGACGGAAAATTTCTCGCCGCCGGGATTTGATTTGCTTGCGGAAATGGTAGAAAAGCTTAAGGTTCCCGTTATCTGCGAAGGCGGGATATCGGGGCCGGAAATGGCAAAAAAAGCCTTGGATTTAGGAGCGGTGGCTGTTGTTGTGGGGACAGATATTACTGGGATTGATCTTAAGGTGACAGCCTATCAGTCGGTAATTGGGAAGTAAGAAGGAAGAAGGAAGTTCGGCAACGGATTCTGTAACGGATGTAACGGATGTTAGGAAGAAGGAAGAGGGAAGTTCGGCAACGGATTCTGTAACGGATGTAACGGATGTTAGGAAGAAGGGAGAAGGAAGCAGGGAGGAGAAATATTCGGCGATTGAAATCGCTTCTAGGTACGCGCAAGGTAAGGTGTGGAAATATCGGGCGATTTCTATCGCCCTTTTTCTGCGGAAGTTGCTAAATCAGTGCGCCGTTGATAAAGCTGCTAACTACAGCCAAGGCGATCGCCCCCAGTACCGCACTCCAAATGCCCATCCGCAAACTAAATCCTTCCACTAACTTCGCAGCCGAGGCAAAAACAATCACGTTCATTACAAAAGCAAACACGCCGGAAAGCAATCCCAGCGTCAGTAGGTTCGGTACGAAAAAAACTGCTTTCAGAATTGGCAAAATTAAAACATTCAACATTCCCAAAGCTGCAGCAGAAATTACTGCTTTCGGTGTGCTGTCAATTTCTACGCCGATCGGCAGTTGAGCAATTAGTAGCAAGCTGCTAGCCGTCACCACCCAAGCAATCAAAAAATCGATCGGTTCCACAGCGCCCCTACCTCCTTAACAGTTGAATTGTCAGAAAAGCCTGATTAAGATCGACCTTAATCAAACAATCCGGCTGATTCGTCTGCCAATCGACAGAATTTATGTCTGTAACTAAAGAGTTAGAAGTTATAATCCCTGTATTCTCAGCCAAATAATCCGGATGGGAACCGTATCAACCTGTTAGTTGAATAAAAAGAGCAGATTAATTAATATGGCTGGCGATTTTTCTTTTAACTCTAAAATCCGATTCGACAAAAATGGCTTGGACAATCCTGCACGGCAACGCAGCCGATCGCTCCAAGTTATGATTTTTATGCTGCTCGTCACTACCTTGGTGACGCTACCAATATTTCGTCTAGCCGAACTGCAACTGATACAGGGAGCCTACAACCGACAACGGGCGGAAAATAACCGCATTCGCCCTGTTTCAGTCCCAGCGACTCGCGGTCAAATTTTAGACCGCAACGGCAAAATTTTTGCGGCCAACCGCGTATCTCGATCGGTCTATGTGTGGCCAAAAGAGCGACCGGCCAAGGAGTGGCAAGAGATCGCCGCTACACTGGGCCCGATCGTCAAACTTCCCGCAGCCGAAATTATCAAAAAAATCGATGGAGCAGGCTACAGATCAGCCCTGCCAGTGCGAATTAGTAAAGATATCGATGTCGGTACTTTCGTCGCGTTGGGAGAACAAGCCAATACTTTGCGGGGAGTTGAAATTCGCGTAGAATCGAGCCGAGACAATCCCCACCAGCAATTAGCAGCTCACCTTTTGGGATACGTCGGCGAAGCTACTTTAGACGAATTAAAAGCTAATCCTGCATATCCGATGGGCATGATCGTCGGTCAAATGGGAGTTGAAAAGTTAGCCAATCCAACTTTAGAAGGCGTTTGGGGAAACCGTTTAATCGAGGTGAATGCTAAGGGCGAGGAAATTCAAGATTTAGGCGTAAAAGATCCGATTCCTGGCAAACCTGTGCAGCTAACTTTAGATTTAGATATGCAGAAAACTGCCGAAAAAGCTCTGGGCGATCGCCTGGGTGCCGTTGTCGCGATCGATGTCAAAACCGGAGCTCTTTTAACAATGGCTAGTTGGCCGACATTTGACCCTAATATTTTCACCCGCAAGGTGACTCCCAAAGAATGGGATCGGCTACAAGGGCCAGAAAAACCGTTTTTAAATCGTGCAGTTCAAGGCTATCCAGTCGGCAGCACTTTTAAGATTGTAACTGCTGTAGCCGGGATGGAATCGGGCAAGTTTTCTCCTGACTCGACTGTGGCCACTTCTTCTTCAATTACGATCGGCGGAATCACCTTTAACGAACACAGTGGCGGTTACGGCGTTATCGGTTTCCGCGACGCTTTAGCCTACAGCAGCAATACGTTTTTCTATCAAGTAGGTATGGCTGCCGGCCCCGAAGAAATGGCGAAAGCGGCTAAAGCTATGGGCATTGGCGGTACTATTAACTTAAAACTTTTGGGGTTGGAGGCCGCCAATCACGGTCAAGTTCCGGTACCAGCAGAGAAACAGAAAATGTATGGTGAAGATTGGTATGTTGGCGATACAGTAACAATGGCGATCGGTCAAGGTTTGGTACTTTGTACTCCCCTAGAATTGGCTGTGATGGTGTCAACTGTTGCTAATGGCGGTTGGCGAGTGCAGCCCCATTTGTTGGCTTCTCAAACCAATACTCCTGTCACTAAAAAAATTCAAACAGGTATTAAGCCTGCAACTTTGAATGTTGTTCGCGAGGGATTGATTGACGTGGTGAAAAAAGGTACTGGCAAACGCATGAATGATGGTACTATTCCTTTAAGTGCTGGTAAGACTGGGACTGTGGAAATGCCCGGTCATCCTGATAATTCGATGTTTGTGGGTTTTGCTCCCGCTGATAAACCGGAAATTGCGATCGCAGTTATAGTTGAAGGCGGCGGATTTGGTTCTGTATCGGCGGCACCAATTGCTCAAGAGGTATTCCGAACTTATTTTCAAAAGCAGGGTTTTAAACCTACTAATAAGCCTCTCTAGTCATGAGTTGATTGTTGACTGTTGACTGTTGACTGTTGACCGCACAAGAGCCCAGAAACCGGGTTTTTTACCGAATTTGCTGGCTCGAACCAAGTATTTTCGTAAAAAACCCGGTTTCTTTAGTGGGACTGCGTAAGCCCTGATTAGTTAATTGTTGAGTGTTGACTGTTGACTGTTCATATTGTGTGATGCAGGGTGCTTATGGCGCACCTTATCGCTATAAGTGCGTTCAAAAGTTTTCCCCTACCAATCGTCTCACTTCCACGGTAGATAAATTCATCATTTGCGCCACCTGTTCCAGACTCATTCCAGAATTTAAGAGTTGAGTTACGAGCGATCGCAATGTTGACTCCGCTGCCAGTCGTCCCAGGTTTTCTTCCTTGTGAGTCTTCAAAAACTCACCCGTTTGAGGAACTCTAAACCTCAATTCTCCTGAAATTATATGCAATTCCAGTCCCAGCACTTCACTGAACAACCACAGCGTATCGAAAGCGATATTGTTGGCTGCAATCGGCTCGTACTGATTGTTTATCAAACGTACTCCCTGTAAAATCGGATTTAGATAATCTCCCGACGGATCGTACTGAAAATATTCCCTAACTCCCAAACCCAGATAAATTTCCGGTTTAGTTTCTTGGTCTTTCGTCTGAGTTGTTTCCGAAGTAATTTCTAACACAAAATCTGGAGTAATTCCCCCTTCTTCCCAAACTTTATAATTATCCCTTTTGCGGTTGGCAACTCCAAACACCACATAAATATCCGGAGCAACAACCGCTTGGTTGTTCCCTTGTTCATAATAAATGAAAGAATTAGCTGACACGTAAACATCAGAACGTTCTTGAAAATAAAGCTTGACAGCTTCTACGCTGTAAGTCATGTAATCGCGCGTGATGTCGCTTTCAGCCATCGGCTCTCCGTCGCTGCTGGGATATTCAATTTCTACTTGTTCGACTTGAGTTAAAATTGTCATTTTTCAATTTTCCTCAAAGTTAATTAATTTAATGGTAGCATTCTGTCGGAGTTTGGAAAAGTTCGAGATTCCTCAAAAAAATCAACAGCCATAAGGTACGCAGGGAACAGCCTACATAATTAGGTTCTGCGTCCTGGACTGTAATGCTGGCATGAGGGTGACAGATAAAGACAATTTAAATTCTAATTAATTCCTCTGTCTAAAATAATTATTTCCGAACCAACAACTGGACTTCTAGCTATTAACTTGCCTTCCATATTCGCAATTTCTAACTTGCTGAAATCGAGTGAGTTAGCCTCCTTCCACATCTTCGTTGCTAGTTGATTTTGCTCAACTCCGCTGAGTTTGTACCAATTTTCAGCGACTTTTACTGTCAAAATGCTGCTGGAAAAATTAGCTTGAACAGACTCAACTAAACCGCCGCCCAGTCGATTCTTAATGTCAGTAACTTGATTTTGAATCCCAGCAATCAGAGACTGTTCAGGCGTCAGCGGCGGCGGTGGGATAATTTCTACTGGTTGCGGTTTTTCTGGAGCCACTAAATCGGGCAACTTGCTTTTGAATTTAGCAGAGATTGGCTCAGATGGTACGATCGCCTCTGGCGATTTCGGCGTTCCCGATGCCATAAAATCACCAAACGTTGGCGGCGATTGCTGCGCTGCTGGCAAAGGCACTTTTGCTACTTTCTCAGGCGGTTTTGCTGAGAAACTGTTGAAAGTTAAACCGACTACAACGATCAGAATTGCTGCTAATGCGGCGTTTAAAATTGGATCGGACAGCTTCTGGTTCGTAGATGGTGGCAGTAGCGATCGCACTAGCCGTACAATACTTTGCCAAAGTACACCGACGTTCTCTAAAAAACTCCCTTCCCTGCGTTGGGATACAGGCTTTTTATCAACTTTTACAGCAACTTTTGGTGGCACGCTGTTAACTTCTGCAGCAACAGCGGGAGGAGTTACTGTTGCTGAGTCAGCAGCGGTGGGCGCGATCGGCTTTTGGGCCTGCAGCGGCGGTTCGGCTGGTAATTTTTTGCCTTTTTTTCCCAAATTCCCAATCGAGGCAATCAATGCTTTGATTCTCTGATTTTTGGGAACCGCGCTGCTGGCATTTTGAGTTTTGCTGCCAGTGGGGGCAGACTTTGCAGCCGAATCAACCTGCGGTGTCGGAGATTGAGACGGTTCTGGACTTGACTGGTTTAGTTGTTCTTCTGACATTTTTTCTGCCTTCGGGCGTTCCAAATATATTTAAAAGCGATAAATTTTAGTTGAGCCATCTCAACCTTAATTTATCATTTAACTTAGTTGTAACGGAATCAAAATGAGCATCAAACGCCGTCACTTTCTAATTTTAGGCAGTCTCAGCAGCTTAGGTTTTGCCGGAGTCTCGAAAATGATTCAGCTTCGGACTTCCTTCGGTAGAGACACCAATGCTGTTGTGCCTAACGTTGAGGCCCAAAGGGCGATCGTCCCTTGGCCGGCCTCACCGCCTATTTTACGCTTTATTTCGGTAGCCGACACCGGTACCGGCGCTGAAGGTCAGTATGCTGTGGCTGAGGCGATGGCGCAATATCACCGGGAAAACCCTTTTAATGTTGCTGTTCTCGCCGGCGACAATATCTACAATAACGGCGAAATTGAAAAAATTAATGCTGTTTTCGAGCGGCCTTATCAGCCCTTATTACAGCAAGGTGTAAAATTTTATGCTTGTCTGGGAAATCACGATATCCGCACTGCTAACGGCGATCCGCAAGTTAAATATGCGGGTTTTAATATGCAAGGTCGCTACTATACTTTTCGCCGCGATCCCGTACAGTTTTTTGCTTTAGATACGAATCACAATGCGGATTGGAAAAATCAGCTTGTTTGGCTGGAAAAAGAGTTGAGTCAGAGCACCGCACCTTGGAAAGTTGTGTTCGGTCACCACCAGATTTATTCCTCTGGCCTGTACGGAGTGAATCAACCTTTTATTAAGACTTTGACGCCTTTGTTTCAAAAGTACGGCGTGCAGCTTTATATCAACGGACACGAGCACAGTTACGAACGCACTCGCTCGATTAACGGTACGACTTATTTAATTTGCGGTGCCGGCGGCGGCACGCGTGCGGTGGGGCGTTCTGAGTGGACGGAGTTTTCTGCTAGTCGGCTGAGTTTTGCGACGTTTGATGTCTATGAAGACCGGATGTTTGTCAGTTCTATTGGTACTGACAAACGGGTTTTTGACAGGGGAGTGATCGAAGTGCGATCGGCTTAATTTAGATTGTTTTCCCAGACATATCAGATGAATGGATTTATGTCAAGGTGTTTTGGTCGATCTATTTAACTGCGACTTACACCTTGAATCAATATCACCCTTTCCTCTTGACTTGAACTAAAATTCAACTTACAATGTATTGTTCTTTGATAGGTAGCGTTAGAGGTATCTGAGTGAAAAGCGATACGTTAGTAAGAGGGAAAATTAATCCGTTAGTAAGACCTTTCTTAAAGTGGGTAGGAGGTAAAAGGCAGTTATTGCCAGAAATTGTTAAGTATGTTCCCAAGCTGATAAGCAAAAATACATACTATGAACCTTTCATAGGTGGAGGTGCACTCTTGTTTGAGTTACAGCGCCCAAAAGCTGTTATCAATGATAGCAATAAAGAACTGATTAACTGCTATAAAGTAATCAAAGACTCCTTAGATGAGCTGATGGAGGAATTAAGCAAGGATAAATATAGCAATAGCGAAACGTCTTATTATGAGATGAGAGACTTAGATCGTTCAACGAAAAAATATGAAATTTTGTCTGAAGTGGAAAAAGCAGCACGAATCATTTATCTAAATAAAACCTGCTATAATGGCTTGTTTAGGGTAAATTCCCAAGGTCAGTTTAATGTTCCGTTTGGTAGGTATAAAAATCCCAATTTTTTAGATGACGCTGTTTTAAGAGCTGTGAACAAATACTTAAATAGCAATAATATCACGCTGTTAAATCAGGATTTTGCCAAAGCTGTTCAAGATGCAAAAAAAGGAGATTTTGTTTATTTCGATCCTCCTTACGATCCTGTTTCGGAAACAGCTTCTTTTACTGGTTATGATGTGAATGGCTTTAATAGAGACGAACAAGAACGACTAAAAGAAGAGTTTGACGCTTTACATGAAAGAGGTTGCAAGGTAATGCTGAGTAATTCTTGTACGGATTTTATTCTGGATTTGTACAAGGATTATCAGGATACAATTATAAAAGTTAGGGCAACGAGAAGTATCAACTCAAATGCCTTGAAAAGAGGTAGAGTTGATGAAGTATTAGTTTTAAATTATGAAATTCCGGCTCAATAAATATGAGTAAAACAAAGAAAACTGCAAACGATAGAGCTTGGGAAACACTATTTGAAACGCATAAAATATTAGAAGAAGTCGCTCGAAATGGTTGTTTTGAAATAGAAGCGGCTCAAATCAATAAGCAAAGAGAAAGCAGGCTGATGGCAAAGTTCGATCACTTGGTCAATTTGCCAGATATATTTCGAGCAAATGATCTATCAATCTTGCCAATCTCTCGCTCAAAATATGTTATCGGTAAGTTTGATACGCACTTGAAAGTTAAATATGATAGTGAAATTGAAGTGATTCCTTTTGACTTTCCTCCCGGGATAGAGAGTATAGATTACACAAATTTATATTCTGAAAGTTCGGCCTTGCACTGTGCATTTAATATCGGTATTATAGATGATTTATTCGGGGAAAAAACAGCTTATACTGTTTCTGGGAGAATGTCTACAGAGTCTTTTGATTTTAATATTATAAATTACCTCGCTAATAAACCCTATTCAATCAAGGTTAAAAATTCTCAGTGTGAGATAGATGCAGGATTTGAAAGTGACAACTATTTTGTCTTGATAGAAGCTAAGAACTACGCCATAGACGATTTTTTGATTAGACAACTTTACTATCCCTATAGATTGTGGTCAAAAAAAATTACTAAAAAAGTTATTCCCGTATTGATGACATACTCTAACGACGTTTTTAGCTTTTTTATTTATGAATTTGGGAATATTTTAAATTATAACTCTCTGAAAATAGTAGAACAAAAAAAATATACGATCGCTCCTGAAAAAATACAACTCAGTGATGTTGCTGATGTATTCAGTAATGTGATAGTAATTTCAGAACCTGATGTTCCCTTCCCACAAGCTGATAGATTTGAGAGAGTAGTAGATTTACTATCATTGTTATTAGAAAAAGACTTAACTCAGGATGATATTACAGAAAATTATGAGTTTAATGTCAGGCAGACGCAATATTACACGGCGGCTGGTCGATATATTGGACTGATTCATAAATATCAAAACCCTGTAACTCTTCAAGTGACTTTTTGTTTAACGAATGAAGGTAGGTCAATATTAGGTATGAGGCACAAGCTAAAATATCTAGCTTTAATTAAAAAGATTCTCGAACATGAAGTTTTTCATCAAGTATTTGAGTTAACATTCGAGGGTGGGGAACCTCCGTCAAAAGATGCAATTTGTCAAGTAATGTCAAAAAATAGCTTAGGCATCAAGGAGAAAACTATAGAAAGGCGTTACTGTACTGTCCGAAGCTGGAGCGATTGGATTTGGTCGCAGATCCAAGACTAAAATTCGCATAGTGTGATTCTCTGGGTTTTTAATATCTTCAACCTAGTTTTGCCTCCGGGCCATTGCAGAAAGGGACGTGGCAAGACGAAAGAAGGTGCGGAAGCAGACATTTATCTAGAAATAACGGCACTATAATATTTATCACAACTAGAACTCAATATAAATACTTCTGAAGTTGTCACCGGACTTAGCATTCCGGCATTAAACAGAGAGTGCCGGAGCGATCGGCGAAAAGTTTTCGTTAGAATTATATATGTCAGCCTCGCCGGCAAAAATGCCCGATCGCCCGATCGGCAGATTTAGCTTCGGCTGTGCCAAAATTGTCTAACTCGCTCACAAGTGTTACCAGTCAAAGATCGAGCTGTGACACTTTACCCCACCAAGCAAATGCAAGATTTTATTAATAACGTCTCTCGCTACCCCCGGTTTTTCATTACGATATGTCTGGGAATTTTCTTTTTCCTGTTCGAGCGACTCAAACCCCTGCTCGATCGACCGGCAACTGCGATCGCCCTGATTAGTTCGATTGTAGCGACTTTTGTCTTTCTAACTTTTACACTGCGCGCCATGTTAGGCCTGAGTTCGGTTTAAAGCCAAGCTAGAGCGCAAACATTAACTGCAAATTCAGTTAAAACACTAACTCCCAAAGTAACTGCCAACTCTTGCAGGCGATCGCACACTTGACAATAGTCGCTGCGATAGATTGGAAGAGGAACAAAATTGCGCTAGTTACGCCAGTGCTGCTCAACCAAGGCGCAGGCAAACATTACCGAAGTGCAGGACAAGCGTTTGGGGCTATCAACATTCACTGGGGAAATACTGCACCTCTGTTTCCCCGGTGTCCCACTTAATCATTGGGAAGCGGCACACCCCGCCCCGCTTTCCTCTCTCGTTAACCTGACGGTATCACGAGAGTTTCCAGCGGACAAGACAGATGAAGTTTGAACATATCTATCAATTTTTTCAAGACCCCCCTCCTGTTTATCTAAACAAGGAATTAGCTGTGTGTTACATTCTCTCCGTGTTATTGCGCGGAGATTCCTACGGTACAGAACTGATTGGCCAACTAGAAAGGGAATTCCCCATCTACCGCCTTTCTGATACCGTTCTCTACAGCGCTCTGAAATTCCTCGAAGATGAAGGCGTAATCACCGGTTACTGGAAAAAAGTAGAAGGACGCGGCCGCCCCCGCCGGATGTATCAAATCCTCGCTGAGTGGCGGCACCAAGCTCAAGACCTCGCTCGTCTCTGGCACGATTACATTGGTCAGGGAAACGGTGCGTCAGAGCGTCGTTCCCGCGCCTTAGAAACTGGTCACACAGGTTAGCCGAGTTGGAATCGGATGCCTAAACCCTGGAGATGCTGGCGCTACTTGCAAAGCGATTTGCCTTCCTTGCCTTCGCTTTGCTCGATCGCCACACAGCGATTAAAGCAGCTACACAACGTCAGGACTTACGCACGGTCACTTGAGAATTAGGGATGATGGGGAGATATGGGAATTTGGTGATGGGGAGAAAAACGCCTTGCTACAAAGCTTTCTGCGAATTGTTAAAAAAGTGTCTGCGTAAGTCCTCGATCGCTTTCATCGGTAAAGTTCTGTAAAGTAAGAGTAGATAATTTCAATTACACAAACTTCTACCGATGGATACTATGGATACTACTGTTCTTTCTTCAACGTTTGTAATCACGCTGCTGCTGGCTGTAGGCTTGTTTTTCTTCATCAAGGCCTCAGTCAAAGCTCGAATCGAACAAATCAAGCTGGCTTCCGAGAGCGCCCAAGAGTCACTGTTAACCCAGCTACAAGAGTATTTTGCTTCTAGGGCTTACCGAGTTGTAGCCGTCGATGCTCCCAACTATAAAGTCACTTTTGAAGGTTTTGTGCGGCCTAGTTGGTTTTTAGCTATTTTTCTAACCATGCTAAGTGCAGGTGGCACTCTGTGCTTGGGACTGGTTTTGGGAATGCTAGTTCCTTCTTCAGGTCAAATTTTCCTAGCTTTGGTACTGCTGTCCCCGCTGGCGGGCATATTTTACTGGAAAAAAGCTGGACGCTCGGAGCAAGTCTCGCTCAAACTCGAATCAGTTGCTGAGTCTGGAAGCCAAACCAAGAGCTTTGTTACTGTCAGAGCTCACCGCGATGAACTAGCAGCCATGCAAAAAGCTTTAGATTTGAAACCGATCGATTAAAAGTTTGACGCGGAACGTTTTTTGATATGCTAGATGCCGTAGTTAGACTTTGAGCAGACAAACGGATGACTCAAGAGCGGCTATCTCGTTGGCTGTTTTTTTGCTCCCCTTGTTCGATCGACCAAACAGTCAAAAAAAACCATTATCGTGAAAGTGCCAATTGTGGCGATCGCCCTTGGGCTGCGATCAAGCCTGTTGCGATGGCTCCTTATACCCTAATTCATAAGGACTTTTCGCAGAAATTTCAGTTGGCACTCTCCAGACAATGAGAACTCTCGCGCTTTTGTTAAAAAACTTAGAAAAACATTGCTGTCAATGTTTTGAGCTAAACATTTTGAGCTATGCGCGGCTGGCTGACACCACAGGAATTTTTTCTGTGGTAGCTTCCAACATCACCTTTAAGCTGGGAAACAAGAAATGGTTCTCTTCTACGTATTGGGCTCCAAATAAACCTTTTTCAGCCCAGAAGTATCTGTCAGTGGTATGCTCGTTACGCTTGACTAACAGCAAAGCTGGGGGAGCAATGCCTTCTGCATGGATGAACTTGCGAGCCGCTGTTACGGGTTTATCTTCGCCGCTCTCGATGCTATATTGAGGCACACACTCTAAAATTCTGCGTCCTTCTTGTCGGCGGCGACTCTTGCGTTTGCGTCTCCTGGCCAATTTCTTTACCTCCTCTGTGAGCAGACAGTATGAGCAGACAGGTTGTAATGATAGCTACCAAATCCGAGGTCAGTATATCCGTTCTAGCTCAAAAAATCAACTGTTTTTAATATATCGACATAATCTTAACATTCGTGCCGATCGACAAAAGTGTAACGGTTGTGGTATGGCTGGCCGCAAGTTCCGCCAAAAGCCAAGCTTGGGGATCGGTGGAAGCTGCGCGGACGGCGATGCGGGGCAGTTTTGGTTCATGAAAGCCCCATGCCTTCAAGATAGCTGCCTTCTATCAAAGGGAAGAAACCTGAAATCTAGAAGTCTCTCATCAGTAATCGGTGGCCGATCATTTGTAATTTACTTAGAATTCCGTTAGATATCTTAATGTGGCGCTCATGTTAATGCCAGCCAGTTCAGAATTTGTCAAACTTTGCCGCTCGCAGGTGGCCATCGCCGTTAGTTTGGGAGCGAAATTCAGCGCGGTATACCTGACACAAGAGTTGGTAGAAGGCAGCGAAGCAAAGTTGGTGCCGATCGCGGTTTACCCAGAAACCTCAGCCGAATCGGAAGAAAATCAGGGGTTGAGGTTGCAATCTCCCGAAAGCTCGACAGTAAAACCAGTGCCGCGACTGCTAGCGCCGCCGGTTCTTCCAGTGGAAGAATCAACCGTAGGGGCGATCGCACCCGAGCGACTTCCGGGCAAGGAGCGCAGTTCCCATCAGTGCCAAGGCCCGGAGAATGTGTGGCAGCAGGGCAGGCAAATTGTGACGCCTCTGATACACGAGGGAGCTGTAATGGGACTCCTAGTCAGCGGTCGGCAAGACAGGCCTTGGAACGAGCGAGAGGAGGCTCAAATACAACAAATTGCTCGCACCTTAGCCCTAGCCTGCATTTTAGACCAGCGATCGCAGTGGATGCACCAGGAATTGGGCGCAACTCGGCAAATCCAGGCTCAGGTTTACGACACGATGCACAATTTGCTGCACCAGTTCAAAAGTCCGCTGACAGCGTTGCGAACTTTTGGCAAGTTGTTAGCGCGGCGGCTGGTACCGGAAGACAAAAACCGCAATGTGGCTTTTAGTATTGTCCGAGAGAGCGATCGGCTGCAAGAGTTGCTCGGCCAGTTCGATCGAACTGTTGACACCGGCGAAGCACATCTAAAACTGCCATCGGGCACTTCAGAAAAAGCCATGTCCAATGTGGAATCAATCCGGCATTCTCCTCTGTCGCTGTCACCTGCGGCCAATTTGCAGGAATCCTGTTTTGTGGCAGAAGTCTTAAAACCGCTGTTAATTTCCGCCGAGGCGATCGCATCTGAAAGGCATCTGAAATTGCTAGCCGACCTGGAGGCGGATTTGCCACCAGTCGGGGCGAACGATCGAGCTTTGCGCGAAGTTTTGAGCAATTTAATTGACAATGCTTTGAAATATACCCCTGCCGGCCGCCAAATTTATATTAAAGTCAGGTACAAAGCAGCGGATGGCGATCGGGCAGGATACAGCCAATTGCCTGCCATAGCAGTTGCCGTCAGCGACACAGGTTCCGGCATTCCTCCCCAGGATTTAGAGCATTTATTTGAGCGACACTACCGGGGAGAAAAAGCGCAGACAGAAATTCCCGGCACAGGATTGGGTTTGGCGATCGCCCGCGATTTAGTCCGCCAAATGCAAGGAGAAATAGAAGTATTTTCCCCAGTCAATCGTGAATGGCTGCCATCTGCAGAAACTAATTTATTATATCCAACCGATCGTGGCACTACCTTTGTGGTTTGGCTACCAGTGAATAAGTAAATAACTCTATTGCTAGGAGACATTTTTTATGAAGCATCTGCCTTTATTCGATAAAATTCCCAACTTTTCAAATTCTTTAGAATTTTTCAAAAAAAAGTTTTTGTCTGTCCCGTTTTTAGCTGCTTTCAACACTCTGACTGTCCTGATTTTAGTCGGCCTGAGCGTATACGCAAAACTCAACAAGCAGGGAGACGCTGTTGAACGCCTGTTTAGTGATCCTTTTAATGTCTGGTTCCCTTACGAAGGCATTCTCACCGGAGTTTCCGAAGTCCTCTGGTGCATCCCAGTAGCAATTTGTGCATTTACTTTCGGAGTGTTGCGCCAAAAAGAGCCGCGGAGTCGATCGGGGATATTCTTATTTTTTAGTGCATTACTACTCGGAGTCTTTTTCCTGGATGACAGGTTTCGGATGACTTTGATTCTTTCTCGGTTGGGCATATCTAGCAAATTTATTTATTTGTCTTATGGTACGGCTGTTTTCCTTTACGGAGTTAAGTTTTGGCGATACATCAAAACCACTCCTTACCTGCCATTAGTCGCAGCATTCCTCTTGTTTGCTATCTCACGGTTTGAGGATATTTTTGAGTCTCAAAGTCTAGGAGTACACGCGATGTTAGAAGATGGCACTAAATTATTAGCTCTTCTGAATTTATCCCTGTATTTTTGGCACGTATGTCATCAAGAAATCGGGCGACATTTACGGCAAAGCGAAAAGCGTTGATCGGCTGGATTAAATTACTATACAAAAAGCCGTTTCTGAATTAGGGTATCACTAAGCAACGCCGGCGATCGCATAAAACCAAAATAATTTCTTTGATTTTGATAGGGCATCGGAAGATTAGCAAATTTTAGATAGTGAATTAATAATCGAAGGGAATGTCTGAGCAACTTGTTGCCTGATGTAGAATAACAAAAAGTTTTTCCTGTAAAACGAGCTATCAGGATGTGTTAATATTGTATTTACGCGCTCAACAATTCAGCAGCGCCCTAACTGATGTAGCACCGGATTCATAGGCTTTAACTATTTTTTTACGAAACTCGATCGCATAAAGTTTCATTTTTTCTGCTTCTCTACGGAATGCAGTCTACTAAATATACATGAAATAGGCTGTATTTTTACGGCACAGTGGGTAACGCCTCGGAAGAGATTGTTAAAAAATATATTGAAAACCAACACAATTAAGTTAGAAAAATGTGGCTAAAGCCGCATCAAGTCCCCCCTTTTCTGTGGTGGGGACTTGATGCGGGAAAAAATTATGTCAGAATTCCGATGAATGAGGAATTAGCAATTACCCGATTCTCATGCAACTGAAAACCGGTATATGATCAACTCAGCCAGATAAGTTTTCTAGGCATTAGCTACGGCGATATTAGTGGCTTTACAGATAGTCGGCAGATCAATAATAAACTGCGTTCCCTGCTCTGGCGTAGAAATACACTCCAATTGACCGCAGTGTTTTTCTATCAGAATTTTTCTGCTGATGGACAATCCCATGCCTGTACCTTTTCCTATGGGCTTAGTAGTAAAAAAGGGAGTGAAAAGTTTAGCACGAACTTTCTCTGTCATGCCCACACCATTATCAGAAATTGTTACCAGGATGTGGGAAGCCGAGCCAATGTTGTCATGCGAATTGCCGGGTACAACTTCAGTCCGAATCAAAATCTGGGGGTGAAAAACTGCACCATTTTCTCTACTTGGCCGCTCTTCTAAAGCATCTATAGCATTCGCTAAAAGGTTCATAAACACCTGATTGAGCTGACCGGCATAACAGTTCACAAGCGGCAATGCACCATAGTCTTTTATCACATTAATAGCAGGCCGATCAGACTTAGCCTTTAGTCGGTGCTGTAAGATCATCAAAGTGCTATTAATGCCTTCGTGGATATCTACTGATTTAATTTCAGTTTGATCCAACCGCGAAAAATTGCGTAGAGAGTGAACAATATTCCGAATGCGTTCGATCCCTAACTGCATGGAAGAAAGCAATTTTGGTAAATCATCTATGATAAATGGTAACTCTGCATCTTCTATTTCATGGACAATTTCTGCTTCGGGTTGCGGGTAATATCTTTGGTAAAGATTCAACATATTAATGAGTTCTTTAATATAGTCGTTGGCGTGGGAGAGATTGCCGTAAATAAAGTTAACCGGATTGTTGATTTCATGAGCGACACCTGCAACTAATTGACCGAGACTAGACATTTTTTCACTTTGAATTAGCTGGAGTTGTGTTTCTTGCAGTTCTTTGACAAAATGTTCTAAGGCAATAGATTTTTGGTACTCTTTTTCTTGACTGATACGGAGTGCTTTCTCTACTTGTTCGCGCCGCTCTATTTCAGACTGCAATTTATGACTTAGAGAAAAACTTCTCAAAGCTGTTAGCATCGTAGTGTATAGCTTTGATGTCGTTAATTCAGTTTTAGTTTTATAGTCATTAATATCGTAATTGATAATAATGCTTTTTTCAGGTACTTGTCCGGGTTGACCCGTGCGTAAAATAATTCGCACTAACTGGTTGCCTAAGACTTCGCGGACATATTTAACAAAGTTTAAGCCAGCATCATCTGTTTCCATAATTACATCAAGTAAGATAATGGCAACATCAGGATTTTCTTGGATTAGCTGTTTAGCTTCATGAGCCGAGTAAGCATTAATGAAGGTTAAAGATTTGTTTTCAAAGACAAACTTCCTTAGTGAAATTTCGGTAGCGGTGTGAACTTGATCCTCATCATCTACAACTAAAATTTTCCAACTTTCAGTCAGCTTTTCTTCTGTGGTTTCATCTGCAAACAATATCTCGTCATCCGAGTCGATTGCTTCGGCAAAGAATACTGTTTCTGGAGATGGTTTAGTTAACAAATCGTCAAAATCACTTTTCATTGCTGTACACCTTTATTTTTTACTAATTGTTAGGTTTGAAGTTACAAAACCTGTTAAGAAAAAGGCAGAAGGGAGAAGAGTCACACAGCAACCTTTTCAGTCATCCTTATTTTACTTTTAATGAGGTGGACTTACTTAGTTATCTTTGCCAGAAAATCGGAATTGGAACTCTACATTTGTGAATCAATTTGCATGGGTAATTTAATAATAAACTTGGTTCCTCTTCCAACCTCACTTAGACATTCAATTTCACCTTTGAGTTTTTGGGTGACTAAATTGTAGACAATATGTAACCCTAACCCACTGCCACCTTGACCACGCTTAGTGGTAAAGAATGGCTCAAAAATTTTACTTAAGTTTTCTGGGGGAATTCCTTTACCTTCATCGGCGTATTCAAATTTTAGCCACTTACCTTCTTGCTTCCAAGCAAAGATTAGTTCCCCAGAAATTCCTGGTTCGTAGGCATGAATCAGAGAATTGATCAGCAAGTTCGTCACAACTTGGGATAAGGCTCCTGGATAAGAATCTATGGCAATCTTGCTATCTCCCTTAATTTTAAGCGAATGTTGGCTATTTTTCAACTTGGGTTTTAATTGTAATAAAATTTCATCAAGATAAGGTCTGATCTGGAAAGTACGTCGTTCTTCGCTAGAGCGATCGACTGCTACTTGCTTAAAGCTTTGAATCAATGCTGCCGCCCGATCTAGGTTAATTAGAAGCGCCTTACTGCTTTGACTAGCAATATCGACAAACTCTTCTAAATCCGATCGCTTCATTTTGCCACTTTTATAAATAGATGCAAATTCTGTGGTATTTTCTGCCAAAGCTGAAGCAACAGTGACACCCACTCCGATGGGAGTATTAATTTCATGGGCAACACCAGCAACTAATCCTCCCAGAGATGCCATTTTTTCAGATTCGACTAGCTGAGTTTGGGTGGCTTTTAAAGCCTCTAGGGTGTTCGATAATTGTTGAGTACGATCGCTCACTAATTGCTCTAAGTTTTGATTAAACTCCTGTAAATTTTTGTAAAGTTGAGCATTCTCAATGGAAATAGCAATTTGGGCAGATAACAGTTTTAACAGCTCTAGCCGATCGGTAGTAAAAGCCCCTTCAGTCAGGTTATTTTCTAAATAAAGAAGGCCCGTCAGCTTACCTTGGTGCAGCAGAGGAGTGCAAAGAATAGATTTCGGTTGAGTGGCTGCAATATAAGGATCGCGGGTAAATTGTCCTTCTTGAGCGGCATTATTTAACACCACATTTTCCTGAGTGCGAATCACATAATTGGCGATCGCACTTGCCAGCAAAGGAGTACCCCCAGAAGCTGCTGTTGGATTGAGAGGAAGCGATCGCAGCACACTAACTTCATCCTCCTTCACCGAACCTTCCGCCTCAATCGCCCAGTTTCCCGCTTTTTCTAAAATCAAAAAACCTTTTTGGGCCCCCGCATTTTCGATCGCAATTTTCATCAATCTTTCCAGCAGCCTACTCAAAACTATTTCACCCGAAATCGCTTGCGAAGCTTTCATCACAGTAGTTAAATCTAACGTATCTCCCAAATTGCTGCTAGTGGTAGTAGCGTTAATCGTTGTTCGGTTAACTTTTGTTTGAGTGGTTGTCTTCCCTGATGTTCTAGCGATTAATTGGGGATATTTTTCCTCCAAACTCTCCACTTTACGTTTAGCACCCCAGTATTGGTAGCCATAGTGGGCTTTAGTCAAGTAGATTTGGGCAAATTCTTCTTTGTCTTTCGCCAACCAGAATTTAGCAGCCAGTTCCGCCGCCAGCGCTTCATTCTGAATAAAATCATGCTCTCTGGCCTCGGCTATCGCGCGATCGTACAAATCCATCGCCTCCAAATCTCGACCTGAAATTCTCGCCATTTCTGCCGCCACTAGCCAGAACTTATGTGCGAAACTTTCCGAGCAGTTGTCCGCCCAAATTTTGATTTGTTTCTGATTAGCTTCTAATTGCTCCCAGTAATCTTTTCGCTCCGATTCAGAAACGTCTGAATACAGAGCCGTTAAGATCAGACAACGGTAAAAATGATGGTGAGCACTAGAAATGTGACCCATCAAATAATCGATAAGTTCTGCCGCGCGATCGGATGCTTCTAGCGCCTCACTATACTGTTCATAAAGATATAAAGTCTGCGCTTTTAAAACATAAAACTCGCACAGCGCTGCCATACTTTTACGGCTGTGGAAATTTTCTAAATGCTGTTTTTCGCTAACTTCATCCTCTTCGCCCATCAAATTTAAAATTGCTATCTTATTAGCAATAATTATATCAATTGCCCAGAAATTTTTAGTTTGCTCGCAAAAATGGAGCGACTTGCCAATATCTTCCAAGAGATTATTCAAATTCATACCCTGGAAGAAATAGGTAATGGTTTGAAACATCCGGTTATAACCAGTCCATTGCAAATTGCCCGATTGCAAGCCAACTTTATAACCTTCGTTATTAATTTCAGCCGTGGTTTTGAGCGGTTTCACCCAGCAGTTTAAGTAATTGGCAAAGATCACACTATCTTGGCAGTTTTGAGACAAGTTATTTGAATTTTCGCTGAGAGTCAGAGCGAGTCTGCCAAACTCATAAGCCGATTGGTAATCCCCTAAAATTGAATTTAGGATAATTCCATAACATGAATAGCAGTAAGACCCTCCCGCTACAAAACCGTACTTTAGAGAAAGATTAATCGCTTTGATCACAGTCAACTTCCACAGTTCTTGAGATGAAAAGAACGTTAGCGGCCCCATGTTGCCCAATAACTTCATGGCCATTTGTTGAGCCGGATCTTTCATCTTTTCTGCATTAATTAATGAAGCAATTTCTTGGTTTGCCAAGTTGGCTTTAGCTGCCGCCATTTCCGCATCAACCGCCGCGCTTAAATTATCTTCAGCCAAGTCTATGCCTAGCAATTGAAGGGCTTTTAATCCAGATTTAACTGCTTCTTCATATTTACTCAGCAGAGTGTACTGCACGATCAAAATGTTGTAAATTTCGGCTTTTTCTAGCTCAGATTTTGCCCGGGCCAATGCCAGTTCTATTAAAGCTTCTGATTCTTCAAAATTGCCGTTTAAATATTCTGCCTCTGCCAGCTCCTTATGAAAGGTAAAAGCTAGTTCGTAGGATTCTTGCCAAATATCGCCCGGTAAAATTTCTCGACCGATTTTTAAGTAGTCTCTGGCAGCAGCATAAGCCGTTGCATCTTTGGCTTTGCGAGCGGCTGTTAAATTTAAAATAGCTAGTTCAGTTTTCTCGTGATCATCAATGATTAAATTCCGACCCGAATTTAAATGATCGGCAATTTCAAAAATTCTTTCGGCTCGTCGCTCAGGAGAAATATTTGCCAGTAACAGACGACCAATTTGTAGGTGAATTGCTGTTTGCAACTTTGAGTCAATCAAGGCATAACCTGACTGCTGCACGCGGTCATGCAAAAATTTATAAGTAGTAATTACCAGGTCTGAATTAATTATTTCTGATTCGGTAGCGCCTAACTCAGAAGTAGTTAGAATTAATCCATCTTGGATGGCTGGCAATAGTTCTTGAAACGTAGCGCCCCAAGATTTCTCATTAATAATTGAAAGAGTGTTTAAGTCAAAACTATTACCCACGCAAGCAGCCAGACGCAAAACTTGCTGAGTTGATACGGGCAGTTTTTTCATTTTGCCAAGCATCAATTCAATGACGTTATCAGTAATACCTACTGATTCAATTTCTGAAATATTCCAATCCCAGTTTCTTTTTTGAAAATTGAATTTCAGCAGGTTTTCTTGATAGAGAGTTTTGAGGAACTGATTGACAAAAAAAGGATTACCTTGAGTTTTATTGATAACTAACTCTGCTAGGGGGAGTGCGGATTTTGTGTCTTTACGGACGGTATCAGCAATTAAGTTACCTATCTGGTGAAGGTGTAAGGGAGCTAAAGTAATTCGCTCGATTCTTGCACCTTGATTTTGCAGCTCATCCAAGGTCATCATTAAAGGATGAGATGGGTTAACTTCGTTGTCTCGATAAGCACCAATTAGAAATAGATATTTCGTTTGCTCATCTGCCATCATTACTTGTAGCAATTTCAATGTAGCAGAATCAGCCCATTGTAAATCGTCGAGAAAGATGACTAAGGGATAGTCAAATGAACAAAACACGCGGATGAATTTTTGAAATACTAAATTAAAGCGGTTTTGTGCTTCTGTAGCGCCTAATTCTTGTACGATGGGCTGTTTGCCAATGATTAATTCTACTTCAGGAATGACATCTACAATGATTTGACTATTAGCGCCAACAGCAGCTAATATTTTTTCTTTCCAGGTATTGAGTTGATTTTCGTTTTCAGTTAAGAGTTGCTTGACTAATGATTGAAAGGCTTTGACAACCGCCGCGTAAGGGATATTTCGTTGAAATTGGTCGAATTTTCCGGCAATAAAATAACCTCTCGCTTTAGTAATTGGTTTATAAACTTCTTGTACTAAGGCGGATTTTCCAATGCCAGAGTAACCGGATACTAGCATCATTTCGGTGCTGCCCCTGCTGACTCGATCAAAGGCTGCTAATAAGGTTTCAACTTCTGTTTCTCTGCCGTAGAGTTTTTGAGGGATTTGAAACTTATCTGTAATATCTTTTTGGGCGATCGCAAAATCTGCAATTCCTCCCGTAGTTTTTAATTGTTCCAGGCATTCTTCTAAGTCAGCGATAATTCCCCAAGGGCTTTGATATCTGGCTTCAGCGGTTTTCGCTAATAGCTTCATCACAATATTAGAAACAGCTTTAGGAATTGCTAGATTGATTTGATGGGGCGGTACTGCTTGTTTGGCAATGTGACTGTGGATTAATTCCATTGCATCGCTGTAATCCCATGGCAATTGCCCCGTTAGCATTTCGTAAAAAGTGACTCCTAATGAGTAAAAATCAGTGCGATAGTCGATCGATCGGTTCATTCTGCCTGTTTGTTCCGGCGATATATAGCTAAGAGTGCCTTCTAAAACATTAGGATTTTTAAGGGTAGGATTTTCGCGCTTTAAAACAGTAGAGATGCCAAAATCTATAATTTGAACTCGCCCTGTGGTTGAGTTAATAATAATATTGCTGGGATTGATATCTTTATGAATAATTTTATGTCGATGAATTTCACCTAAAGCCCTGGTTATTTTAATAGCTGTTAATAAAAACTCTTCTAAGGTAAGTTGGTGAGAAGCCAACAAGAGCTTTAATGATTCTCCACCACTATCCTCGAAAACAATAGCCAAACTGTTCTGATATCTTTCTAAGCTGTAGGTTTTAGGCACACTTTCTAGGTTAAGATTGTGTGTAATTTCGTATTCCTGCTTGTATCTGACTAACGAAGCTGGCATCGGATAATCTTGCTTGAGAAATTTGAGAATTACTGCTTGGCTGTCTTGCTTTCTCAGTCCCCGGCAAACTAAAGAATTATTACTTTCATGAATTTGGTTGGTAATCTCGTAGCCAGCTAAGTTAATCATTCTTACAGCCTCTTTTCAGTATTAATACTCAATTTATTTTTTATAAAGTGTCAATTTATTAAGTAGATGTATCTTCTAATACATAACTATACCCTAAATTTCAAGAAAAGCTTAAGGTTTCAAAGAAAAGTTATTTTTTGTTAACATTTCTTAAAAATAAGACGGCTAAACATTCGCGTCAGCAGTGCGATCGCTCCACAGTTTCCTGCAAAATCCGGCAAAACAGAGTGAAGTGCGATCGCCGTTAGTCTTCCTAGGAGATTTGGGCGCTACATAATTAGAGTATAAATAGGGGGAATTACCATGTAATGAAAGCGAGTGCAAATCACCCCATATAGCAATCCTTGCAGGAGTCGTAAATTTTTTACCGCACCCCAATCATCCTCTTATCAAGAAGGGAGGGAGTAAAAAATTCACAAATGATTTAGGAGTGCTATATACATTACCTAAAATTTCAGGATATTCGAGTTCCTGCACTATTGATACCTTGATTCAGCAACGCCTCTTTTTCCTTCTTTATTCAACATCTTCATTACCAAGGATTGCCAATCATTGTAAAGGCGGCCCAATAATAAGGATGCAAAAGCACTCGATCGCCCCGCGCCGCAATTTCCGGAGGCAAAGTTAGACTCATAGAAAGCCCTTCGACTCGCAGCATCCCGTCTTGAATCCGTACACGCCCCTGCAGCATCTCCAATTGCGCGCGCCGCAAAGCCTCCGCTTTAATCATCAAATTGCCACCGCGTCTGGGGGCCCGCAACTGCCGGTAAAACTCCGTCATCAGCCCCAAAGTCCCCTCATCGCTGACTTCCCACAAACTCGCCAAAGCGGATCTAGCACCGCTAGCTACCGCCAAACCCGCAAACCCTAACTCCGCCTCTGCATCGCCCAAAGCGGTACTGCACGCGCTTAAAACTAACAGATTCACTGGCGGTTCATTCCATCGCAACTGCCGCATTTGATCGAGGCGTAATTTAGTATCCCACAACTGAATGTAAGAATTTTTTGGTTGCCCGGGCTGGAATTCGCTGTGAGTTGCTAAGTGAATGATACCAAAAGGCCGATTTGCCCGCTGAGCTTGCAAATTTCCGAGAGTAAAATCTTGATTCAAAAATGATTTTCCGCGATCGGGTGGCGCGATCGACTCTAACTCCACCGGTACCGCTGGTAATGGCGCTTTATCTTCAAATACCGACGCCCCCATTGCCAAAATTTCATCATCCGCAATATTGTCGTAGCCGATATCAGTTAAACTCAGACTCGGCATCACGCTAATGCTGTATTTCTCAACTAAAAAGCCTTTGCCGTCGTGAAGGGCCGCAAACGGCACACTCCGCAAACCTGCTGCCGGAATTACAATTAAATTATCAATATTTAAAGCTGTCAATTCTGCGGCAACTGGTGCAATTAACCACCGATAAAGTTTTTGCGCCGCATCCAAATAACTAATGCTGCTTCTTTTGCGGGGATTTGTTATTTCGCTTTGCAAGGCGTCGGCTAGTTGCAACACCTGCCAGCGCGTTGTCGCTGGAATTAAAACGCGACTTGGTTGAGCGTTAGCTGTTACTAACACTAATTCTAAATGCTCCCCGTTAGGAACATCGGAAACTTCTTTGCCATCCGGCGGCAACCTCTGGGTAAACTTATCTTCTAAGGGATGGGGAGGCTGGGATGCGAGGTTTGTTCTCACAGGCAATAGATTAGATAAATCCTGACTTGCCACCATTACAGAATCATTTTCTTTGGCAGCGCCTGCATCCGCTCTGCTGACCCAATTCATATAAATAATCGCCGATTTAATCCCGGTAATTTCTTCGTTTTTGCGAAGATTTTCGTAGATTACCGACATATTACTAATCGGCGTCCTTGCAGGCAAGTCCAGATATTTTTCGTATTCGCGAGTAAAGGTTTTCTCAAATGCTAAAACTCCCGACTCTACCGAATCTAATCTGCGAGAAGGAAGGAAAATATCCGGGCTAATTTCGGAATTTTTGTATCGACTTTGCGATCGCAATTCTACTTGCACAGATGCAGGAAGTGACAGTGCAAGATCAGGATTTACGGGGACTACTGGCACTACAGACGGTGCGGGAATTGGTGCGGGAATTGGTGCGGGAATTGGTGCGGGAATTGGTGCGGGAATTGGTGCGGGAGCAGAGGGCGGGCCAGGCGTAACTAGGGAAATCTGATTTGGTAAACTTCCTTGGGTGTAAGTTTGCCCAAAAGCAAGACTGGGCAAAATGGCGTTTCCCTCGCCAGCATTAATGCTTCCCAGGGTTCCATTGTCGATCGCGCCGCCAACTACAAACGGTCGATCGATAGCGCCTCCGTGGCGAATTGCGATCGCCCCCGCCCCCGCACCTCCGGCAGTAGAAATACTGGAAATATTGCCCGATATATCGTTGAAAACATTGTTCGAGCCAAACAAACCGAGGGTGGTCACATCAACCCTGCCGCCAGTGCCACCAGGGCCGCCTTGAGCATTGATAAAGCCCAACTGAATGTTATCCGTCGCGCTCAGGGAAACGCCTCCGCCGTTGCCGTTTGAAGTGCCGCTGGAGTTGATATCGAGAGCCGAAATGCCCGATGAAGAGGTGACAGCAATATTTCCGCCGATCGTCCCCGAAGCGTTCAAAGCTCCCGCAGTTAAAGGCCCAGCATTGGTTTGGAGAGCGATCGCGCCTCCAGTTCCCGTTGCCGATGAAGAGTCGATCGCACCTGTCGCAACAGTATTTCCCTCAACCCGAATCCTCCCACCGTTCGAGGTAATATTACCAGTCCGAACCTCGCGGCTTCCTTGCAGATTCACGCTGCCGCCATCCGTCCTTAAATTACCCTCTAAGAGGACATTTGCTGCCTTGATATCGGCTCCCAAAGCGGCCGTGCTGTCCCCCCCGAAGCTAGCGGAATCTCGCGCGTTAACGCTCAAAATGCGGGCTGTAATTGTGGAAGCAGCCGTCACGCTAGCAGCATCGGCCGAGAGCAGGCCCAACCTCTGAGTTTGACCGACTCTGCCGTCAAAAGTAATGTTGCCGCCAGCGCGCAGCGTCAAATTATTTGCCCGGCCCGGATTGCTGTCGAGGGTATTGGCAAAAGCGATATTGCCGGTAGTGGCGGCTAGGGCGGCGGTGCGATCGACTGTGACGGCACTGTTGAAAGTCATGTCTCCAGATGTCGCAATATTGCCCGATATCTCGGTACTGCGGCCGTTGACGTACAAACTGGCCAGCGGTGCAGCTTGACCGACTGTACCGCCGAACAGCACTCGCTGAGCGTCAAGTCTCAGGGCGCGAGATCCGTCTAGGCTACCGGAGAACAGAATGTTACCCGTAGCTTGAGTGCTCAAAGCCACGTCAGCATTGAGGGACAGGTTGCCTGTAAAAGTGAGATCGCCGCCGGATGTCGCAATGTTGGCGTTGAGATCAGTTTGGGGCGCGTCGAGAGTCAAGCTAGCGCTGCCGCTTGTACTCAGGCGATTGTCGATCGCGATCGAGCTGCCTTGAAGTGTCAGCGGGCTGTTGAAGGTAATGGGTGCGACGATCGCGATCGATCTGCTGTTTTCGCGCCCGATCGCGATCGAGCCGAAACCCCCCGCCAAAGCACCGAGATCCGTGTACGTCAAGTCCAAAATGCCCAAAATATCGCCGGTGCCACCGATCCGAATTGCTCGGTTATCGTTGGGTTGCAAGCGAATTGTTCCCCCCGCACTGCTGACAGAATTGCTGCCACCTCTGAAGTCAATGCCGTTAGCAGTGATAGCGATATTGCCGCCGTTGGCATTAAGTCCGCCCAGAGAGATGCTGCTGCCAAAAATGTTGATGTTGCCACCTTGAGTCTCGATTACATCCTTGGGGTCATTGACAACAAACACTCCGCCCGCTCTAAATGTTACGGTGTCTCCCGTTCTCGCTTGCAGGGAAAGTTTGTTATCGGGCAAGTCTTGGATGGTGATGTAGCCTGGGGTATCTAAAACCACGTTGCTGCCGGCTGTCATCTGTTCCAACTGCACTTCTGAGATCGATGTTTCGTTGGGTTCTGGTGCCGATTCGAGTTCCCCGCCAGTCGATCGCCCGCTGGTGTCGCCGTTACCGCTGACGATCGTAATATTTGCCGGATCGAGCCACAAATTGCCGATCGCACCGTTAGTCGCGCGGGTATCGACCTCTCCTTGGAAAGTTAAAGCATTTTTGCCCGAAACTTCTACTCTTCCGCCGTTACCTGCGGCGATGCCCCCGCGAGCAGTAATATTGCCCAAGAAACGAGTTATATTGTCTGACCAAATTACCGCAGTGCCGCCATTGCCACGGTCGATCGCGTTGGCTGCGATCGTAGAATCAGGACTAACATAAGTTACCAGTGCGTTCGGCACTGGTTCCATCCCCCGCCAACCGCCTCCGACGCGCACAGTACCTCCCCCGTCAGTCCCGGAAGCATTGATATTTGCGCCGAACAGTCCAACTTTTCCCCCTAAAATATTGACTGTGCCGCCAGCATTCCCAGAAGGAGCAAATACATTTAAAGAACCGGAGACGATCGCACTTCCCCCATTTATCGGCACTGTTTGACCGCCAGTCAGTACCAATTGACCTTGTTCGTTAGTCGTTAAACCTGTGGCTGACGCTAAGCCGGGCCCCGTCAGCAACTGCGGCAAAGCTTGTGGGGCGATCGCCGATTTTTCCGAATGCAAAGACGGAGTAATTTCTAAACTTAATAAATTGCCAACTTGACTGATACGGACTGCATTTTGTCCCGGAACAGCAGCCACAGTAATTTGACCGTTGGGAGCGGATAATTGTCCTGTATTAATAACGGTGCCGCCGAGCAAAGTTAAACTTTGCCCGCTGCCAACTGCCAAGTTTCCCGCATTGACAATTGCACCGACTTGTGAGTTATTAAAATTAAATTGATTCGGATTTCCCAGTAAAGCTTTGTAATCATTAATTCCGCTCGAATTGAACCAGCGAGCGCCGAAACCAATACCTGTAGCAGTTGTCGCCAAAAACGATCCGGGCACGTTTAATCTAGCATTTTGACCGAAGACAATTCCGGCCGGATTCATTAAGAATAAATTCGAGTTGCCACCACTTACAGAAATCAGACCGTTAATGACGGAAACATCGCCGCCGGAAATCCGCCCTAAAATATTTTGAATATTGGGATTAGTTAGAAAATTAGCTATTTGACCTTGGCTGAGATTAAATTGGCTGAAGCTGTGAAACAGATTTGCCCCGTTTCCAGACAGTTGTCCGCCGCTAATGTCTGTGCGGTTTTGCTCGGATTTAACAACAGTATTAGTGCCGTCAGTAGCGGGAACGATAGGTTGCGATCGCACTGCTAGCGGTAGCAGCCCAAAACCTAATGTCAAAATTAGAGCAGAACGAAAATAGGTCATTAATCAGTTGACAGTTGACAGTTGGCAGTTGGCAGTTGATGGTTGATATTTGTCATTAGGGGAGCATCCCGATTTGTTCAGTTGACAGTTGACAGCTTGCCCTGAGCGAAGTCGAAGGGTTGACAGCTTGCCCTGAGCTTGTCGAAGGGTTGATAGCGACCTCTACCTGGAAGGAAGAGGATTGGAGTAATGAATAGTCTTCTTTTAATTTCTCCCTACAAGGGAGAGGCTTTAAACCAATTATTTCTGGTAAAAAGCGTTTTTTAAAAGGGCTGTCCCGCTCGCTTACCTAGATCGCTTCGAGATATCCAGGGCGAACACTCCTGAAAGGAAAATTGGATGCTCCTGTCATTAGTCTGAGGGAAGTCAGAAAAGCCAATTCCCCATTGTCTATTACCAATTCCCCATTACCAATTCTAATCTCTTGTACTTGAGATTTTTTTTGAGCAGTAATGTTCCGCGAAAGTACCCATAAACTTAAAAAGGTCGATCGAACACCGCCACCGCCGGGGGTCGATCGCACTCCAAAACCACCCGTTGCCAGAATGTGGGAAATACAACGCAAATTTTGTATTGATCTGTAACCAGTGTATTGACAAAATGCCCCCAGAGTCCTATGATTGGAGCACGGATTGGGTGGGACAGCAAAGACCCACACAATAACTGGCTCCTCTAATGAAGTTAAAAACAAAATATTGATGCTTTTAGAGACCAACCATGCAAACTCCAGCTTTCCCATTTCTAACTGAACAAATAGTAGAGCAGATATTTTCGTCAGGCGAACTGACTCGCGATGACAGACAGCGAATTCAGTCAATGCTGTTAAATGAGTCGATCGGCGAAAATGAATTGAGCTTAATTGAAAGAGTCATGGAAGGCGTAGTCAAGGGAATACTTGACGTGATGAATTAGTTGATAACTGGCGCTAACATATCTAAATGTAGGGTGCGCCTCGGCGCACCTTAGCCTAATTTTAAATAAAAGCGAAAAGCGAAAAGCGAAAAGCGAAAATTCTGTCACCGTTCTAAAAATCATCATCCGGGCCGTCATCCGGGCCGTCATCCGAGCTCTGATCACGACGTACAAGTTCAGAAAGAGGCCTATCGTTACTCCAGGCCCACCACACGCAATCGCACTGGCATCGGTAAAATTCTTGCCACTTGCGACGGTTGAACTCGGTATATACTGGCGATCGGCGATTAATCCAGACCTCAGCCGCATCCGTGCAGTTAGCGCCGCACTTGGGACAGCAAAACTCATTAGCGTGAACCGCCGTCGCAGTCCATTCAGGAGGATGTGGAGCAAAAGCTTCCATGTGTTAGAGTTTCTATCTAAACTGCTGGTAATTACGGCAAATCAAGGGTTGCTCAAGATCCGCAGAGTTCGGAATCACCTAAGCAATGACATAAGTACGCTGTTGAGTGCGTAATTCATCTGCCCCTTATTTTTTTTAGCATTTGCCGTCAGATGAATAGTATAACTGATGTGGTGCAAGCCGTCGATCGACATTCTTAAGTATTTCAAGGACTAGGCTCATGTCAATCTACAATCTTATCTCGTTTCTGGGCATTTTTGGCTTATGTGCGATCGCCTGGGTTTTTTCAGAAAACCGACAGTCCAAGTATATTCCTTGGCGCGTCATCATCTGGGGCATTGGTCTGCAATTAATCCTAGGATTTTTAGTATTCCTGTTCCCCCCAACTCGCATCGCCCTAGAGTGGTTTACTAGCTTACTGGATGGAGTCTTCACCGCTGCTGACGCTGGAGCGAGGTTTGTATTCGGGAGTAATGTTGTACCAATACCTGGTAAAGAGCCGGCCGTTAATTTAGGATATATTTTTGCCTTTAGAGCTTTACCTACAGTCATCTTTTTTTCTGGCCTCATGGCCTTGCTATACAACATCGGCGTGATTCAAATTGTCACCGAAGTTTTTGCCAAAATCTTTTATATGACAATGCGGTTGAGCGGCGCAGAAGCCCTCAGTGGCGCTGCTAATATCTTCGTAGGAATTGAAGCGGCAATTGTCGTCAAGCCTTATTTGCCACAAATGACTCGTTCCGAACTTTGTGCCATCCTGTCTTGCTGTTTTGGGACGGCAGCTTCTTCAACTTTAGCAATTTACGTAAGTTTTCTCAAGCCAGTTTTTCCCAATATTTTAGGACACTTAGTTTCAGCCTCAATTATCGCCATTCCCGCTTGTTTTGTCCTATCCAAAATCTTAGTACCGGAAACAGGCGTGCCTTTGACAATGGGCGGTATTCCCAAGGAAGAACCGAAGCCCAAAGGCCGCGAGTTTGTGGGCGAAGAAATTTCAGACATGGAGCGCGAAGAATTCAAACAAGAGACTGTTGGGGGAGAACCCATCGAACGAGTCAGCCCTTTGGATGCAGCGATAATTGGTGCATTGGACGGTGTAAAAATGGCAGTGGCAATTGCCGCTGTTTTGATTTTAATCTTAGGCTTAGTTTCCTTAATCAATCAATTCTTTGGTTGGCTGGCAATTTTGCCCGGCCCAATTGGTGGCTTTTTCAAAGTTGTCACCTTAGCCAACATTATGGGATTTTTATTTTATCCCCTGACGCTATTAACAGGAGTCTCCATTGACGACTCTTGGCAAGCATCAGTAATCATCGGTCGCAGGCTATTAGAAACAGCCATTCCGCCCTATCAAAGTTTAGCAGAAGCATCGGCAAAAGGACTGGTGAGCGATCGTACAGTTTTGATTGTCAGTTACGCCCTTTCCGGCTTCGCCCACTTAGCCTCCGTCGGCATATTTGTCGGCGGCACAATCGCCCTAATTCCATCCCGCCGCAAAGACATTTCCGAACTCGGTTGGAAAGCATTATTTGTCGGCACCTTAGCGACAATGATGATCGCTTGCATCGCCGGCACATTCGACACCGGAGACGCCAGCATTTTAGGCGCTAAGACAGCCCCTGCTGCCCCGCTAACAGCCCCTGATTCTCCGAAACAATCCCCCGCAAGTACGAATTCAAAACCGTCAGTTGCTCCAGAAATTGCCAGTCCGAAGCCTTCGGCTAATACCGAAAAAGCTGCTCCCAGAGATCAAGAATCTCCCAAATCTGAATCCAAGAAAAGCCCTTAATATCTTCTAAGCACTCGTAGGGGCGGGTTAACCAACAGTATTTGTCAATAATTGACAATCTCTAAAACCCGCCCTCACCCAACAGTAAATCCCCGCATACTAACAGTTATATTTTCGTATTCGATCGAAATCAAGGTTGATGTAGTTTATTGGTTGTGTGGGGGCGGGTTTCTGTAGATTATTGATGAGAGTTAAATATTGTTGGTTAACCCGCCCCTACGAGTCCCTGACAGATAGGATTGTTTTTTAGGCAGATGCAATTATCAATTATCCCAAAAATCTATGAACGCAGAACCAGAAATTCGCCGTCTGTTAGATGTGATGCCAGCCTCCGGTCGCATGACGTGTAAAATCATTAATAAGCCCCAACAATCAACGGTAATTGACTGCGATTTTCCTTTACCTTGGAATCAATCTCGCCCAATTTACATTAATTTTGACTTGTGGAGGCTGCTATCTAAGCCGCAGCGGGATTTACTGCTATTGCGGACTGTTAGTTTTCTGTGCAATTTTAAGTGGTTTAAACCGGATATTTATCAAGGTGCTGCTCTGGCGGGAATTGTCGGGACTGTTGTAGAGTTGTTGCAGGGAGATGCGATCGGAATTGCGATCGCCGGTGGGTTGACTGGACTGGCGATGACTCGAATTTGGCGCGACAATCGCAGTTCCCAAGTAGAGCTAGATGCTGATGAAACGGCGATTAGAGTGGCTCTAAGGCGTGGTTACAGCGAAGCTGAGGCGGCGGGACATCTGCTGGGGGCGATCGAGGCTGTGGCGCAAATTGAAGGGCGGAGTTTGGATTTTAATGAGTTGATTCGGTGTCAGAATTTAAGGGCGATATCGGGTATTTCGGCGGTGGGCGTGCCCGATAGTGTTAGGAAAGAGTGAAAAAAACCTTGATATAATCAAGACAGAAACCCATAAAATCCACAACTATGCTAATCCTGCCCAAACTGGAAAACCTGCGCGATGTTCTACCTATAGAAGGATCTGTCCGAATTGAATTAGTGGAAGGCATACCAATTTTTAAAGCCTCCACTGCTGTCAAAAATCGCATCCAAGAACTGTTGGACAAACTACAAACTTTGCCACTAAATCCTGACGAAGAACAAGAACTCAATTTTTACGAAGAAATCGACGATTACCTCAGTTTTGTCAATCGAACTGTCCGCAATCTTTTCCTCAACCAGATTCAGCCTACTGTATAGAAATTTTGGCTTTACCAATCAGTATCAGCTACACCACACAGCATTAGAAATCCTCCCTTGGAAAATTCGCCCATTGTTCCCTGCGAACTTCATCTATGTCAGCCACAGACGGTGCGATTCCCAAGTCAGCACATAAACCCCACAACGATTTGCGGGGAGTAGGGCGAACAACAACTAATTCTCGTTCTATCTCAGGAACCATCCACTTAATCAACCGTAACTTTACCTATGACCGAGAACAATGATAAACTTGATATTCATACCCATCCACCCCAGGCAAATCGCGAGATTCAAGCTGACACTTTTGTGCTGCTAAATTGACAGGTGCGCGAAAATTAACCAACCACAAATCTAGCGGACGTTCCAATTGATTGAGTGTCTTGTCAAGTATCGCCACAATTTCCGGCGCATCCCTTCTCTGCTTAACTAAAAGAAACTGTGGAGAATCAAACGCTTTAACTTCTTCCTTCTTCCTAACATCCGTTACATCCGTTAAATCCGTTACAGAATCCGCTGCCGAACCCTTCTTCCTTCTTTCCCATTCCAATCCTATCCCCATCAACTCTCCTATTTCTACATGAGTCTTTTGAGTAGTAGCAATTAACACGGGAACTTTCGAGACTTCGCGGATAATTGGAACTAAAAGGTCTGGTTTGTAATATTTGCGATAACCGAGATTGGAATTTACTGTTATACCGCTCACAAAACCCATTGCTAAAATTAGCATAACTGCTTTTTTACCAGAAACTTCGATCGCAGGTAAATTAAACCATCGAGTTTTGAATGTAGGTGTGTCATAAATAACTGCTAAGGTTGCTCCTAATAGTAATATTACTCCCGGAAAGTAGACAAAATTGTATCGAGGGCCGCGAGTTAGGTCAATTCCAAGAAAATATGCAAAGCTGAAAAATAGGAAAATTGCTCCGATCGCAAATCCGCCAAAAATAACAGTACCTAAACGAGTATCTGGCGTTTTCAAGGCAGTTTTAAGAGCGTTTAGCAGCAGGGGAAGCGCCCAGATTAAAAATATTGCCATGCCGATCGCAGATCCAGCCACTACTGCCAAATTTGGCGATTCCACCGGAAGCAGCGACACGACAGTGATCCATCCCGCTAAAGCTTGAAAAATCGGATTGATCCAAGCTAAAAATGTGCGATCGCCACTGACAATCCAATTGGTGAGTTCGCTACCATATTTATTCGACAAAAATATCGGTAGCCAGACTAAACCGCCCGCTAAAGTCCCCAGGGCTACTGCGAAAAGCCGCCACAGAATTTGAAATTGCCAAATATTCGGCTGCTGATTGTCCGAAATTGGTAACTTCCCATGAAACTGCTGCCAAATTACAGCAATCAATGCTATGGCTTCCGCACACAAAGTCAGCGCAAAAAAGTAGTGAGTGGCAATTCCAAAACAGTTAACAACTACCCAAAGTAGCACCGCCAAAATTGGCAGCGGAGCGCGCTGTTGCAGCTTTTTTGCGGCTAATGTCAAGCAAAAAAGAGAGGCAATAACTAATAAGATTCCTAAAGTATAATGGCGGGCTTCTTGAGCGAGATAGATGCCGTAGGGAGAAACTGCCATCATCGCGGCCGCACATTGACCAACTAAACGAGAATTGAATGCAAATTTGCCTAAAAAGTAGATAGCTGGAACTGAAATCACGCCCAATAACGCCGGAAGCGATCGCCCAATCCACACTAAACTATCCTCAGTCGGCCCAAACAACCGCATCCACCAGTGGGCTACCATAAAATACACTGGTGGATGGTTGCTTTCTAGCAGCAAATGGTTGAGGACATCTGCAATGCCAGCCTCGGGGCGGAATTGCAGCGGTTGTAATAGAGTGGAAAGTGCGATCGCGCGATCGATCGGCATCCCGCGAAAACTGTTGCCCAAACTAAATACTAGAGTCGAAAACTCGTCTGTCCACAGCGGTTTCGAGTCCAAATTGGCAAAGCGCAAAATAAAGGCGATCGCCGTCCACACAAATAGCAACAACAGTTGTTTGTTCTTAATCATTAATTCAGTCAGCAGTCAGTTGTCAGTTGTCAGTCAGTTGTCAGTTGTCATCACTCAACGCCGTCAACAGTCAACAGTCAACAGTCAACAGTCAACAATTCCCCATTTCCTACTTCACGTCCGTCACCCGCCAGCTCAACTTCATATTGATCCAGAAATTCCACAGAGTCACAGTCGCGATCGCAATTAAATTCGCCAAATAGGCATTCATCCCAAAAACATTAAACAGCACATTAACCAGCAGCACATTCAAAATCAAACCCATTAAGCAAATCGTATTAAATTTCAACAGTCGTTTCAATCGCTGGCGCTTTCCCGGCTGTCGCTTAGAAATATCCCCAAAAGTCCACAAATCATTCCACAAAAAGTTACTGATAATTGCCAATTCAGCAGCAAAAATCAGACTGCGAGTAAGCTCCAAATTGAATATCTCGCGCAGCACGTACAAAACCGCCATATTCACAAACACGCCGCTGAAACCCACGATGCCAAACCGCAGAAACTTACCCATCGGCCAGCGGGCAAAGCGCAACCGCAGCAAATGTCGCAAATACTCAATATACTGTTTCCAGGTAACTTTGCTCTCCCCTTCTTGCCGCTCCTGAAACACGTAACCCACTTCTCCAATCCAGCGGATCTCGCCTCTGCCGAGCACTTCAATCAATATTTTGTAACCAGCAGGATTCATGGTTTTGCCCGCAATGCAACTGCGACGCACCATAAAATAGCCGCTCATCGGATCGGAAACTCGGCCCACCACTCCCGGCAGAATCACCAACCCCACGGTTTGAGCGCCCCGCGATAAAAATCGCCTGACAACGCTCCAGTCGCTCACCCCACCCTCGGCAACGTGGCGGCTGGCAGCGGCCAAATCGGCTCCCCGCTGAATTTCTGCTAAAAGCTGCAATAGCGTCTCTGGGGGATGCTGCAAGTCGGCATCGATGACGCCCAAAACTTCGCCCCGAGCCACCTGCCACCCGCGAATTACCGCCGTGGAAAGTCCCCGCTCCTCTTCCCGGCGCATCACCCGCAATTGCGGATATTCCGGTGTCAGGGACAGGGCGGCTTCCCAGGTGCGATCGGGGCTGTCGTCATCGACTACAATTAATTCGTAGTTGCTGGGAAGGATACCATCGAGCAATTGGCTCAATTTTTCCACAATACTCTGGATATTCCTGCACTCGTTGTAGGTGGGAATTATCAGGGAAAAATAAATTGGCGGTGTGCCTGCGTGTACAAAAGTTGAACCAAAAGTTTGTATAGCAGGAATTTGCAAAGGCCCCGACGGCACTGGCAAGACCTGATTTGGTTGGTAGCTGCCCATAATTTCAGTATTCAGAAAGTCAAGGATAGTTTGGTAGAACTTGAGATTGTAAAATATCGTTCCTCCATAATTGATTAGTTAAAATATAAAAACGCCTTAATTCTAGTCAGTAATTCTGTAATTGAGTTGAAAAGAAAACTGTGGATGCAATTCTCGATCGAGCTTTACAAGGTTATAACATTTCTACCGCAGAGGCCTTGGTACTTTTGCAGCCAAGAGATCCAGAGGCGCGAGCCCAAATTCAAACAACCGCTGACTTGCTCCGTCGCCGACAATCAGGGGATACTGTCACCTATGTTATCAACCACAATATTAATTTTACTAACATTTGCGAGCAGCATTGTAGTTTTTGTGCATTCCGTCGCGACGAGGGAGATGAGGGAGCTTTTTGGTTAGATGCAGCCCAAATTCTCGAAAAAGCAACTGATGCAGTGCAGCGGGGTGCAACGGAAATTTGTATGCAAGGTGGCTTAAATGTTCAAGCTAAACTAAATGGCGCATCTTTGCCTTATTATCTGCAATTGGTGAAAACTATTAAGGATAAGTTTCCGCAGTTGCACTTGCACGCTTTTTCGCCACAAGAAATAGAATTTATTGCCAGACAAGATAATCTTAGTTTCAGCTATGTAATTTCGGCTTTGCGGGATGCGGGAGTTGGTTCGATGCCGGGAACCGCTGCGGAAGTTCTCGATGATGCCGTGCGACGGGTGATTTGCCCGGAAAAACTAAATTCGGCAACTTGGCTGGAAATAGTGGGAACTGCTCACAGCTTGGGTTTGCCGACAACTAGCACGATGCTTTGCGGGCATATTGAGACAGCCGAACAGCAGGTTTTGCATTTAGAAAAAGTGCGATCGCTCCAACAAACTGCGATCGACCAAAACTATGGGGCACGCATCACAGAATTTATTTTACTACCATTTGTCGGACAGCAAGCACCGGCTCCTTTACGCAGTCGAGTCGGCCGCGACCAACCCATTTTAGCAGATACATTGTTGCTCACCGCTGTATCTAGAATCTTTTTGGGAAATTTGATTTCTAATCACCAGCCAAGCTGGGTAAAATTGGGTTTAGCAGGAGCTACAGAAGCCCTAAAATGGGGCTGCAACGACATCGGCGGCACTTTGATGGAAGAGCACATTACTACGATGGCCGGTGCGGTTGGCGGCAGTTGTCAGTCTGTGGAAGATTTGCAGAATGCGATTCGTTCTTTGGGGCGGGATTATCAGCAAAGGGATACAATTTATCGACCTTTGGGGGTTGACAAATTGGCTGTAATAAGTTAGATATTCCCAAAGAATCGGCGGTTGAAACCGCTGCTATACAAACAATGTCCGCCTCCGCGGACTAAGAAATAAAGAATGTAAAAATCCCGGATTTAGCACGGGTGAGCAGGGGAGATGTGCGATCGCACTTTGGACTACAATGCTCGAAAGGGCGATCGCACATTAACACATCAATCCAACCGAATCAACTTGACTAACAAGCTCATGATTTCTCCCTGTTGCGGTGTAATGACGATGCGATTGTCGGGAATGGCGATCGGATGCGTCCAACGAGCAACTTCCGCGTAGCGCAAGGCGTGGAGTTGGTGGATAGTGCGCCGTACTCCCAGCGGCGAACCGATGATGACGTGACGGATGGATTCGCGATTATCGCCCTCAAAGCTTTGGTTGGTTGAAACTTGGGGGGATACTTGGTTCGATGCGGAATCTTGCAACATAGCTTTGACCAATAATTTTGGATAGGTTTGATGCTTTGTAACGGTAAAACCGCGTACAATGACAGATTGAAGAAAAGACAACAATTCCCCTACAGCACAAGTTGCGGTTCTGGTGCTGTCTAATCTTTATTGGCTTAAGCCTAAATTGATTTAGGGCAGATGTCAAGTATTTTAGGCAAAATATAAATTATTTAATATAAGTTAACAAATAGCCTATGGA
>Ga0163154_10000883_pt1 | contig 46611 bp, 31 predicted proteins | sample OliLakLV19MP9P1_FD_148649 | JGI IMG/M metagenome (GOLD analysis project Ga0163154, IMG submission 148649) | Freshwater microbial mat bacterial communities from Lake Vanda, McMurdo Dry Valleys, Antarctica - Oligotrophic Lake LV.19.MP9.P1 | ecosystem: Environmental > Aquatic > Freshwater > Lake >... | reverse complement strand
CTAATGACTATCATTATGTGATAAAAAGTCGTGCATCAGGCGCAGTTTCTGATATCACTACTACTGATGTTACTTGTGAATGTACAAAAGGTTCGGGTTGTGCGTCACTAAAGTATGCAGGCAAGGTATATTGCAGAATGGGTGATTCATGTGATGCATGAAGCAAAACGCTTTCAAAAGCTAATAATGACGAAGCCATAGACATAATAGGCATTTACAAAGATGGCGAAGGAAGCATTCGGTTTACTGTAACACATTTAAGCAATGATCCTTTTGAGGCAATAATGCAAACTACTACACCTGCCTACTATCCCGCCATGAATCCTGCTATCTTTGAATTTCAAATGGTAAAAGACCACATAATGGAACTTTACAATATGATATATGATAATAATATTCCTTCATTTATATTAAACAATGAAACAGTTCCCACTGCGGGTTATAAACGTGTACAAGTAGAAATTTTTGGCAATAACGCGCTCATTGTAATGCCTACAGCCTCTATACAAAGCAGTATGATTAGTTATCTCGATGGCGAAAATACGGCTTGCAACTGTAAGAAAGGGACTGGATGCGTATTAAAAAGTATACTCTTCGGACATGTACAATACTGCGATGCCACAGGATGCACCAAATGCACCATGTCATTCTAGTTTAAAAACCAAAATAATACGATTAAACAAGATAAAAACAACAATCTTTGGCATACTATGTTGTTAAAGCGTATTGATGACGAAATGAAAAAAAAATGTTTTTAAAAATTTAGATGAAAAATTTGCCTATTTTTATAAAACAATAAAGGAGTCTAAACTAATAGATGTAGAAGGCAACATAGTTGATATGAATGGCGTATCTAAAAATAAATTTGTAATTATTGATTTTTGGGCTTCTTGGTGCGCCCCTTGTAAGGAAGAAATTAAGGAATTAAAAAAAATATATCAAAAATATAAGGATAGAGATGATATTATAATAGTAAGTATTTCTATTGATAAAGATTCCGAAAAATGGAAAAAAGCTATAGCAAAAGAAGATATAAAGTGGCTGCAATTATTAGATAGTGATAACAAGATTTTAAGTAGTTTAGATATTAAACATGTTCCTCATAGTTTTTTTCTTAGCCCCAACGAATACTTGGGGGGTAGAACATCATTAAGCAATTACATCTTCGATATGCTTAAGCGTTATATAAGATAGTAGGTGTCGGTGAATCTTTTTATGCGGTTACTGTTTTAGCTATAATAGGCTAATTTTATGATATTTACTCTAATTTTCAAAAACACTTTTTTTCCCTTGTCTGATTTGTTAAGATGGGGTGTTTTTATCGGAATTATTCCGGGACTTTCTGTAAGGTATATTTTTGAATTTGTATTTGTGCCGTTGTTGGTGTTTAGAAAAATTGGGCGCAACTTTGTTCTATAGCTATACTTCGCTACCCTATTTTTCGACACCAACAACCACGTGCAAAAGCTGTCTGTTGTTGGTGTCGAAAAGTGTAGTAGGAAAATGCATGTGAAATGTAATCTCGCCTGCACTTTTCTAAACACCAACAACGGTGAAAAGGCAGCGTTTTTTCACAATTTAAGACATGGATTGCCAAATATTTTGAATAGTAGCCAAAGTGCATTGCTCAAATGTGGGCATAACTGCGTCTGCCATATTCAATATATTTTTATCGCCTATGCCTACTGCTTTCATGCCTGCGTTGTGTGCCGCTTCTATGCCTGCTATGCCGTCTTCAAATACTAAACAGTAGGCAGGCAAGATTTCCAAACCTTCCGCGCCTTTCAAGAATACGTCAGGTGCGGGTTTGGCGTTTTTGATTTGATTGCCATCTATCAATACCTCAAAATAATGCGTTAGCCCGATACGGTCAAGAATAAGTACTGCGTTTTTGCTTGCTGAGCCGAGCGCGATTCGAACGGCGCTTTGTTTTAGCTCCTCCAAAAATTCAGGAATACCGTTTAGTGCATCTGCGGGAGTCATACCTGCTATAAACGTTAAAAACTGCTCATTTTTCCGCTTCATGCAATCCTCAAAAGCTTCAGGCGAAAGCGTTACGTCACCTAATTTGAGTAAAAAATTAAGCGAGTCAGCACGACTAACGCCTTTCAAATGCTCATTGTCGGCTATTGTGAAAGGGATATGCAGTTCATCAGCGATGGCTTTCCATGAAAGGTAATGAAAATGGGCGGTATCTACTATCACACCATCGAGGTCAAAGATACAGGCTTGTAAAGGGTTCATAAGGTTAAATAAGGATAGTTTTTTCTTTAAAGCAAATGCCGCGCGCCTCCAACTCAGGCAAAAGTGCGTCATACAATGTTTTGTAAATAGGCAAACAGACTCCGCGCAAAGACAATTTATCTTCTGCCAAAAGGCGTGTAGCCATCGCGAGGGGCAAGCCTACCGTTTTGGCAATAGCGGTTTGGGTGGCACTTTCGCCTTCGAGTACCAAATCGGAGGTAAGTTTATATGCCTTGCCTGCCAAGTCATAAGTTATTTGGTGTTGCATCACGATAAGGTCGCGGTCTTCGGGTTGCAATGCCCATTTTTCGGCTAAAAGGTCTTGCAATATCTCGGCAGGTGTGCCTTGAGTGCGTGTTACAAGCTTATCGCTGAACAAGCCGAGCCATTCAAGTTTTTCTATTGCTTGTGGGTGTTGTGCTTTTAAGATTTGTAATGCGTCTTTTTGTAAAAATGCATGGGTAAAATCACCATAAGTCATGCCTTTTGCATCAAGCACAAAGCTGTTGTCAGTCAAGCCCAAATGCACCAAAAGATGCCATGCTTCGCAATAGCCGTCATAACGCAACGTGCCACGCACAAGTGTTGGTACATTTTCCAAATTATATGGCAACGCATAGCCCAGTGAATCACGGTTGGCATAGCCTTCAAATGCGCCTGCGCCTTCTATTTCTATTTTTTCGGTTTCGCTAAATAAACGATGGTACGGAATAAATTTCAAACTTCCTGCTTCTTTGTATTGTGCAGTGCCGCCTTGTCCTGCTAAAACTACATTGCGCGGATTCCAAGTGAATTTATATTTCCAAGGATTATCAGCGTATTGAGGTGCCAACAATGCACCGCAAAAAGATTTAAAACTTGTAATGACAGCTCCCTGATGACGCAATTCATCTAAGATTTTCATGGCAGAAAGGTGGTCAAGACCAGGGTCAAGACCGAGTTCGTTCAAGAACAACAAACCTTTTTCGGTTGCTTCTTTGTGCATGTCTTTGATAGCATCGGGCAGGTAAGAAGCACTCAAGAAATGCTTGCCTTGCGCCAAACAATGGCTCGCGACTTCGCTCTGAAACATGGCAGGCAAGACCGACACCACGATATCCGCCTTGCCTACCAGCTGCGCTGTGGCGGTTTTGTCAGCAATATCAAAAGCACTTGCCTGCACATGTGCAAAGGCTTTTATCTTTTGTTGTACGGTAGGCAAGTCGCGGTCTGCGATGGTAAGCGTACCACCAAAGTCTTGTACTGCCTGTGCCAAATAATCAATCAAATAACCTGCGGACAGCCCTGCCCCAAGCACCAATATATTTCTCATACGGGGTTCTCTATATCAATAAAAAAATACTTTACCTGCTTATGCAGACTTGTTAAGTTCTGCCTATTTATGTTGCAAAGATAGCCTATTTTGTATTTATTTAGCTCAACACAATTGAAAATAGCAGTTCTTAAAAAGTTATTGTGGGAAATGCACTCAAATTAGTCATGCTGTAGGCATCTCCTGTTACTTTATCACCATAGACAAGCGTAACAAGGGCGCATTTCAAAATCGTTCCATATACCGCCTCTCCAAATTGGAGAGGACAAAGGTGAGGTCTTAAGAAAAGGTTTTGAAATGCATCCCGTAACGAGGGATTCTTACAGAATAGCTACTATAGAACCAAAATAGCTTCAGCGAAGTTTAAAAACCTCGCTGAAGCTACCATATCATATTTTTAGCAATGTTTGAAAGGGGTTACGCTCCTTGTCCTGCCGAGAATACATTTACGTCGTCAAAACGGCAAAGGTTTTCAGTTTTGATAATATCAAAACCTGCCTCATTGATTTTACCCATTAGTTGAAGGATTTGGTTATAACTTACTGCGACATCGCCTTTGAAACGGCAACGCCAATGGTCAGTACAAAAAGTTTCAGCCATGCCGTCAGGATATACTTTCACGCCGCGGTTGGTAACCATTGTCATTTTTAAGGAATCTTGCGAAATAGCTTCTATGCGTTTGCCCAATTTATTGGCATCGCGGTCATCACAATACAAGAAAACATCTACGCCAATGGTTTCCATTTTCACAGGGACGGCTGGCTTAAGTTTTACTTGGATAGTTTGGTGTGCGTTGGCATAGCTTATTACTTTGAGCTGGGCAGGTTGTTGCCCTAAGCGTGCTACAACAGCTTCGCCGAATTCTTTTGTACCTACTTTTTGTTTGCTTACGCCTTCTCTAAAAATGTCGTAAGTGTGTATGCCATCTTCAAGCGTTTTGAGCCAAGCGTTGTGTACTTTTTCGGCAACTTCATTTTGCCCGATGTGTACGAGCATTTGCACTGCGCCTAAGAGTAAACCTGATGGATTGGCTAAGTTTTGTCCTGCTCTACGTGGTGCGGAGCCGTGAATTGCTTCAAACATAGCTACTTCCGCGCCTATGTTGGCTGAGCCTGCCAGCCCTACTGAGCCTGTGATTTGTGCGGCTACATCTGAAAGTATATCGCCATAAAGGTTTGGCATTACAATCAAATCAAAATTTTCGGGTGTGTCGGCTAGTTTTGCTGCGCCAATATCCACAATCCAGTGTTCTTTTTCCAAATCTGGGTATTCTTCTCCGATTTCATCAAAGACTTTATGAAATAAACCGTCAGTTTGTTTCATGATATTGTCTTTGGTGAAGCACGTTACTTTTTTGCGTCCGTACTGGCGTGCATATTCAAACGCATAGCGCACTATTTTTTCTGTGCCAGGGCGTGTGATAAGTTTCAAACATTGTACTACTTCGGGTGTATGTTGGTGTTCGATGCCTGCATACAAGTCTTCTTCGTTTTCGCGGATAATGATAACATCCATGATAGGGTGTTTGGTAGCCACGAAAGGGCTATAAGAAACACAAGGGCGGATATTGGCATACAAGCCCAACATTTTGCGCGTGGTAACATTCAAGCTCTTGTAACCACCGCCTTGTGGTGTGGTGATAGGAGATTTCAAGAATACTTTGGTTCTGCGCAACGACTCCCATGCTTCAGGTGCGATGCCAGCAGTGTTACCACTTAGATATACTTTTTCACCAATTTCAATTACTTCAGGTGCAATATTTGCGCCTGCGGCATTGATGATGTCAAGCGTGGCTTGCATGATTTCGGGTCCAATGCCATCTCCATACGCTACAGTAACGGGTACAGGTGTTTCCTTCATAAAAATAAAAAAATGTAGTATTTATATGTGAATAGATAGCATAGCTATCTATTTGCATATAACGTTTTCTAAGCACGAAATGTTTTCAAAAAGCGTTTTTTTTTTGTAAAAAAAAGCCCTTGCCTACGAATAGGCGAGGGCTTTTTTCATGTGTTTGTTTGGGTGCAAAGTTTAATTTTTTCGAACGGGGCGCATTTTGCGTTTGTCCATTTCCATACCTATCCACATTTTCTCGTCTGTGATGAGTTTAAAAACATATACGTCATCAGGGTAAATGGAAGAGTCAAAGGCGAACTGAACGGTGTGCTTGCCTGCCTTATCATCATTTTTGTAATAAATTTCGCGTATGAGTATATTATTTACATCAAACATGCCGATAAGCACTTTGGTCTTTTTAGCAAGTTCATAGTAGAATTTACCGCTTGTTTCGGCTCTTCTGCGTGGCGCGCCTGAGTAGTTTGTAAAATTTTGTCCATCTATTTGGACTGTATAATGTTTTGCCATATCTATTTCTTTAGGCAAGGGCTTATTGAGTAATTTGGCTACAAATTCGCGGACTTTTGTGCCGTTAGCACCTGTGTCGGTGTTTCCGTATATTTCCTCAAGGGGTTTGTCGTCACTTATTGCCCACATGCCGTGTTGTGCTTCGGAAGTGCCGAAGAGTTGTTCTTTCTCTATAAATTTTGCAAATAAAGCGTATTGTGCTTTTGGTGCAACTGCGAATTTATAAGTTGCTATTTCGCTGGGGGCTTTATTCGAAGCTTCTGTACATACGCCATATATTTGTATGATTTTCTGCTCTTTGGGCTGTAAGCTCATAACGAAGGCAGCCGTATTCACTATATCTTGAAAGTCAGCGGGTTCGGAGGAAAAATAACTTCCCGCCTCCAGCTTTACTGTTATAAGTTTGTCGTATGTATTGGTGAGTGTGATGCGCAAGGGTTTGATATAATGCGTGCTTGAAGGATTGCCTTGCATGACGCTTTGCACCCAGCCTTTTTTGATAGCTTCAGGCAAGTCGATAAAATCTTGAGCGTGTATTTGCAAAGCAAAACAGCAAATAAATAAGCTTATGAAGAGTGTTTTTAACATATACAGCGTGTTTTTAGGATATAACGAATAAAAAAGAGAAAAGATATTTGGAGTTAAGAAAAATAATTGCTAATTTTGTTAGCAAAACAAGGTGATTGTTAAGTATTTTTATCCATTATCTTTTCCTTTATTCTTTATGTTCTTAAGCAAAAATCTCAAATACCTGCGCGAGCAGAACAAACGCCAAAGCCAAGAATCCCTCGCCAATGGGCTTGGTATCACGCGCAGTGCAGTGTCTTCGTATGAGGATGGACGCGCTGAACCAAAATTGATTGTCATGAATCGCATGGCGATTTATTTTAATGTAAGCCTCGACCAGCTTTTAAACATTGATTTATCGGCTGTATCAGATGCCGAATTAGACCATCAACGCGAGAGTAAACGCTATACCACTGCGCAAAATATGCGCGTATTGAGTATCACTGTGGACAAGGACAATAACGAAAATATTGAACTCGTACCCGCCAAAGCTGTAGCAGGCTATACGACAGGCTATGCTGACCCTGAGTTTTTGAAAGAGCTTCCCAAATACCAACTCCCGTTCTTATCGAAAGGCAAGACTTATCGCGCTTTTGAAATTTCAGGCGAGTCAATGCTTCCTTTGCAGTCGGGTTCGGTCGTGATTGGTGAATATGTCGACAATTGGAATCAGCTCAAAGACGGCGGCATTTGTATTGTAGTATCGCGCAATGAAGGCGTAGTGTTAAAAAAAGTATTCAACAAAATAGCAGACCGTGGCACTTTGTTGCTCAAATCAACCAACATGTCTTACAGCCCTTATGAAGTGCCTGCAGATGAAGTATTGGAAGTGTGGCGTTTTGCGGCATATATCAGCAAAGACTTTCCTGAAGAAAGCACATCTCTTTCCGAGCTTCGCCGCGCTTTCACACGTTTGGAAGACGACCTTCGCGAAGTGAAAATGGTGCAAAATAGTTAGTTATTTACTAAATCTACATCAAGGGCTATAATTCCCAAGATTTTAAAACCTTGAGGGTTTTGGTAAATAAAAATGGTACGCTGACAAATTTATCAGCGTACCGTTTCTATTACCGACATTTCCCAACGTGTTTTTCAAAAGAAGCATTTATTAAAATTTGAGCTGAAAAACGAGTGTTTCAATGGTGGGGACAAAACTAGATTGCGCCCTGTTTCAACGTACTTTTAAAGGTTTTATAGTAGAAATACTTTCAGTTATGTTTCTTGAGAATGAAAATTAGGTAGTGCTATATTTGTAATGCTGTATCAACAGGCTTTAGCCTGTGATTGGGTTTTACAACAGACTAAAGCCCATTGTTATATAGAATAGTAGCATTACAAATGTAACACTACCTTGAAATGCACTCTTTTACTCTTCAAGTTGAAACTTCTTCACTTGGTACTCGCGATGACCAAGATAAGCCTGCTTCGTTGCGACATTATTAACGAGTTCTTCAGGCGTGCCGTGCGCAAAATGTTTGCCGTCTGCCATGACATATACGCGGTCGCTGATAGACAAAATTGCTTCAGCATTATGGTCTGTAATAAGGATACCAATTTCTTTTTTCTTTAAATAATAAATCACTTTTTGAATATCTTCTGTAGCCAATGGGTCGACTCCTGCGAATGGCTCATCAAGCAACACAAACTTCGGGTTGGTAGCAAGGGCGCGCGCTATTTCAGTACGTCTGCGCTCGCCACCTGAGAGCGATTTGCCCATGTTTTTGCGCACATGGGTCAGTTTGAACTCCTCTAAAAGCTCCTCTTGTTTTTCGCGTTGTCGAGCTTTTGTGAGCTTAGTCATTTGCAGAACAGCCAAAATATTGTCTTCTACACTAAGTGTGCGAAATACGGAAGGCTCTTGCGCCAAGTAGCCGATGCCTTTTCGCGCTCTGAGGTACATAGGCAAGCGCGTAATATCCTCCTCGCCTAAATAGACCTTGCCTGCGTTGGGCTTCACCAAACCGACACACATATAGAAGCTGGTGGTCTTGCCTGCGCCATTCGGACCCAAAAGCCCAACTATCTCGCCTTGTTCTACTTGGATAGAAACGTCATTGACAACTGTACGCTTGCCGTATTTTTTGAATAAATGTTCTGCTCTTAAAATCATAGCGGTTTTATTGGTTTAGACAAATTCTTTTTTCAAAAATTGGTGTAATAACATCAGTACCCAAACGCGGTTGTAATAGTACATATTGCCTTTCAAATACTTTGCTTTCATCATTTCCACTACTTCAGGTTTTACGATGCCATAATGTTTTACAATTTCAGGATTCAAATATTCATCAAGCATGTATTTTAAATCGCCACGCAACCATTCAGCGAGCGGGATGGCAAAACCCTGCTTAGGTCTGTTGAACATAGCTGCAGGCAAGTAATCATATAAAAGTTGCTTGAGCAAGTATTTGCTGGTTTTATTATGGTATTTCAAATCGGGGTGTAGGTTTAGTCCAAACTCTATCACACGATAGTCCAACAAAGGCACACGCGCTTCCAGCCCATGCCGCATGGTCGCCCTGTCCACTTTTACCAGAAGGTCGTCAGGCAAATAATAATTTAGGTCAAAAAACGCCTGCTCCTCCATAGCATTCAACTTGCGCGGTAGGTTGGGCGTGCTGTACGTGAAGGCAGGCAAGGTTTTGAGCAACAAAGTGTCCAATTCGCGTTTTGAAAAAAACTGTTGCTCTTGTGAGAACACGTGCGAAGGCTCAAGGGTGCGCCCATAATTCAACAATGCGGCAGCTTTTTGATAGCGTGGCGAAGAAGATAGCCTAAAACTTCCTGCCAACGGGCATCGAAAGTTATGCCAAAAGCCTTTTTGTAAACGCGCCGCCCATTGATACATGCCATATCCTAAAAAAAGCTCATCGCCACCATCGCCGCCCAATACTACTTTTACTTGCTGACGCGCCAAACGCGAAAGTAGTAATGTAGGAATGGCAGACGAGTCTGCATAAGGCTCATCATAAATATCAATCAGTTGTGGAATAATCTTTTTTGCCTCTTCTACCGACACGATAAACTCGTTGTGTCGAGTTCCCAAAGCTTGTGCGACAGCCTTTGCATAAGGGGCTTCGTTGAATTTATTTTCGTGAAAGCCGATAGAGAAAGTTTGCATTTTGGTATTCGCTTCTTGTGTCGCTATAGCCGCGACAAGAGAAGAATCAATACCACCCGAAAGAAATACGCCAACAGGCACATCACTTATGAGGCGATAGTTTACCGAACTATGCAGCAGTTTTTTGAGTTGTTGTTTGGCTTCCGGCAAGCGATTCAGCAAAGTAAGCCGTTCTTGAGTGGCGGTATCATATACTTTCTCGTTGATGTTCCAAAACTTATTTTCATGCAAGCCGTCTTTGCTCACGCGCAACCAGCTTCCTGCTGAAAGTTTGTAAATATGCTTGTATATGCTATGCGGAGCAGGTATATAACCCAAATGCAAAAAACAACTGATAGCCGTTTCGTTCAACTCTTTTTGAAAATTAGGCAAGTTCAACAAGGCTTTTAGCTCGGAAGCAAAGGCAAAATCTTGCCCATTCCAATAATAATAAAGCGGTTTTACCCCAATCCTATCACGGACTACAAACAACTCTTGCGCCTCCTTGTCATAGATACCAAAAGCAAACATGCCATTGAATTGATAAACGGATTTCAGGTGTATTTTGGAAAACAACTCCAACATTACTTCAGTATCCGAAGTAGTCCGCAAGGGCGTATCTACTTGTTTGGCAAGCTCGCGGTAATTATAAACTTCCCCATTGTAGGCCATCCAATACCGTTTATTGTGTGATTGCATGGGTTGGTTCGCACCTGATGAAAGGTCAAGAATACTCAATCGCCTATGCCCCAATCCGCATACTCCGTCATAAAAAAAACCATCTGCATCGGGTCCTCTATGCGATATGGCTTGTGTGATTTGTTTAAGAGCACTCTCTGAAAAATTTTGTTGCAAGGAAAAAAAACCTGTTATACCACACATATTGCGTACGTAAATGTTATATTCAAAGGGCAAAGATAAAATAATTATACGGCATTTGCAAAAAGCGAAAATCTTTGTTGCTCTTTTTGCAACATTGTAACATTTTGCCTATCTTTGCGCAACTATGTTGCACAAAGCTTTTCTATGTTGTATTTTCCTTTTCCTAACTACAGGAATTGCGCAAGCAATTCCCACGAATTGCCAAACTGAAATTCGTGGCAAACTGCACAACCGTGCGCACTTGCCTATTGTGGGAGTAAGTATTTACATCAAAGAACTTGGATTAAGGGCTATTTCGGACAAGGAAGGCGCGTATAAATTTGAGCGTATTTGTGCAGGCGATTATACATTCGTGTATGAAATGTTGGGCTATCAAAGCCTTGTCCATACAATGCATGTGGGTGATAAAGACGTTATACAAGACAGTCTTGCTATGGAGGAGGGCGTTGTTCATTTGGAAGAAACTGTAGTAAGTGCTGCCAAAATAACAGACACCAAACAAGAAACGCTCACTCAAACTAGCCTTTCTGCCCACGACTTAAAAAGACAACAAGGCAAGTCATTGGGGGAGTTGTTGCAACAAATAGCAGGTGTTACTACTTTACAAACAGGCTCAAATATTCAAAAACCTATCTTGCATGGCTTGTATGGCAATCGTTTGCTTATACTCAACAATGGCATACGCCTCGAAAGCCAACAATGGGGCAATGACCACGCACCCGAAATAGACGCACAAGGCACGCAACGCATCACGGTTGTAAAAGGCGCGGCAGCTATTCGCTATGGTTCAGAAGCAATGGGAGGGGTTATTCTTACCGAAAATGCGCCCTTGCCTACCGCACCCGTTTTGCGATTGAGCGTAGCAAATGCGTTGATGAATAACCCTGCAGGCGGAACTTTTAATACCCAAATAGAAATGGGTTCGCACAAATGGCAAGGCGTAGGCTTTCGTTTTCAAACAAGCGCGAAATATCTTGGCGATACAAAAAGCCCTGCTTATACGCTTTCAAATACAGGTACACGCGAACTGAATTTTGCTACAGCTGTAGGTATCAAACGTACAAAAGGAAGCATAGAACTTACGACCAACTATTTTAGTACTTTGCTGGGTGTATTGCGAAGTGCGCACATAGGCAACTTAAGCGACCTTGCACAGGCTTTGCAACAAAAAGAACCTTGGTACATAAAAAAACCCACTTTCCAAATCAATGCGCCACGCCAATTTGTCCAACATTCACTTACTAAATTGCAATTTATCAGGCATTTAAGTAGTAATATTACGCTTCAGGCAAGGTATGGATTGCAATGGAATGACCGCAAAGAATACGACATCAGGCGCGGTAGTTTTGCTGGAAAACCCTCCCTTTCCCTGCAGTTATTTACCCACACATTGGAAACGTTGGTGGATTATACGCTTGGTGAAAATTGGGCGAATACGACAGGCATGCAAGGTACATTGCAAAACAACCATAACAGTGGCGGAACAGGCATCACGCCCTTGCTACCGAATTATCTCTCCACACAAGCAGGCATATTCACACTGCATCGCTACAAAAAAGACCGCTATACTATAGAGATAGGGGGAAGACTTGATTACAAAACCTTACAAATCAAACGCGACACGTCTGTTTTGGGAGAACGCCGTACCTTGCCTACCCAACTAAACTTCCACAACGCAAATTTCACTGTAGGTTTTTTGTATCAATTATTTGAACATACAACTCTGCGAACAAACTTCGGCACTTCCTGGCGACCCCCACACGTGATAGAGCTTTTCGCGCAAGGGCTTCACCATGGAGTAGGCAGTATAGAGCAAGGAAACCGCACTTCGCAACCCGAAAAAGCATGGAAATGGCTCGCGACACTTGAGCGCAAAGGCGCGAAAGTGAGTTGGGAATTTACAACTTATATACATCAATTTAATAACTTTCTTTACTTGAAGCCTTCGAAAGAGGGGGTTCGTTATACCATTCGCGGGGCGTTTCCTGTTTTTAATTATACCCAAACTCAAGCGCGTTTCGCAGGCTTTGATTTTAATACAACCATAAGGCTTGGGCAGTTCTTTAGTACACAGACGCAGGCAAGTGCAGTGTGGGCGAAAGACATCAGCGCGGCAGCAAAACAACTTACACCCAACGCATACCTGATAAATACACCTCCTATTACTTGCAGGCAAGGTATTCAATACGAAAGAAGCTTCAGACTGCTCCAGAATGTATATGCCCAAGCACAATTACAATGGACACTCCGCCAAAACCATACCCCACGCGCACTCACCACTACAGAAATAAACGGACTTACCGACTTGACATGGCAACCCGCACAAAACGATAATTATGATTTCTTGCCTGCCCCTGCCGGATACGCGCTTCTGAATATCCGTATCGGAGGCGAGTACAACACAAGCAAGGTATTCGATAGTGGAAATGCTAACACACCGCACCGATGGGGACTGCATCTTGAAGTAAACAACCTGCTCAACACGCGCTACAGGTCTTACTTAAACCGCCTGCGTTATTATGCAGATGAAGTAGGGCGAAACATTACACTCAGATTGCAATATTATTTTAATTGACATAACTTTTTTGCTTTTTAATGTGCTAAACAAGCCTATATGCCCTATTTTTTACGTGTTTAAAAAATTGGTACTCTTATTGATTTGATTATTACAAATTTATGTGTACTTTTGGGCAATCATTCATAACAGTTGTAATTTAAGACCTATGTTCAGTTTTTCGCTTAATAGCATCAAGAACCGCGTAAGGTTGTTCTTCATTATCAATATCGGATTGGTAGTTGTGAACTACGTCCTCACCGATATAGCAAACAACACAGCACAAGAAGACCGTAAGTTTGCGCAAGTATCACGCGAAAACGAAAAGTTTATTGAAAAACTCGACCTCATTACAAAATCTATAGTAGAAGGTGGTGAAAAAGACTTGAAAAAGACTTTAGAGCAAGAAATAAACAAGTACAACAACAACTTAGATGCACTGCGCAACGGAGGCGATGCGTCCATCGGCGAAACCTTGACTGACATACCCGCCTCTTCAGCCAAAAAAATACCTGAATTAAAAGGATTAGAGGCTTCATGGCAACAACTGCGCCGACACCTGCAAATCCTTTTGGACAAACAAATCCAAATAGATACAGTTTCAGTAGATGACGACCAAAAAGTAGATGCAGGAGATACTGACAACATAGTCGCAAAACCCGACTCCTCCGCCCTGAAAGACAAAGACACCAAAACAAAAGAAGAAAAAACAAAAAAGAACGCACCAAAAGATACTACCAAAATAGCAATACCTCCTACTGTTACAACACTAAATTACTACCAAACAACCAACCCTGAAGTAGAACAACATTACTACCTCGCCAAAACCGCCCGCGACGAAGTACTCAACAAAAACAGAGAACTCAGCGAAGTATATGAAGCCGGTTTTGAAAGTAGCCAAGGATATTTGCGCTATATACTTTTCACAACCTTCCTACTCAACTTAAGTGTATTGATTGGTGGAACATTCGTGATAGGCGCATACCTCATCAACCCCTTAAAAAACATAGCGTCAACTGCCAAACGAGTTTCTGATGGTGACGTAAGTACACGTGTAGCTTATATACGCAAAGACGAAATAGGAGATGTTTCAGATAGCTTGAACGAAATAGTAGATAGCTTTAAACAATACACTGAATTTGCCCAACAAATTGGTAAAGGAAAGTTTGATACGGATTTTAAAACCAAAGGAGGAAATGACTCTCTTGGCTACGCGCTATTGGGCATGCGTGATAGTTTGAAAGCCGTATCAGAAGAAGACAATAAACGCAACTGGGCTAACGAAGGATTTACGTTATTTAGCAATATCTTGCGCGTTACAGACAAAGAAATAGGGGAGTTCTGCTATGCTGTTATTTCAAATTTGGTGAAATACGTAGATGCAAACCAAGGCGGCATTTTCTTGATAACAGAAGTAGGAAATACAAAATTCGTAGACCTTAAAGCCTCGTTTGCCTATGACCGCCGTAAATACGAGAATAAACGGGTGGAAATTGGACAAGGATTGCTTGGGCAAGCCGTAATGGAGCGCAACATGATTTACCTCGACGAAGTGCCAACCGACTATGTACAAATAACTTCAGGTTTGGGCAAAGCCAACCCGCGTTGCCTACTGATAGTGCCTTTGCAAGTAAATGAAGACGTATTCGGTGCAATAGAAATAGCCTCATTCAATTATTTTGAAAAATACGAACTCGACTTTATAGAACACATGGCAGAAAACATAGCTTCTACGCTTGCCACTGTCCGTAATAGCGAAAATACCAAAAACCTATTGGGCGAAACACAAGTCTATGCACAACAAATGCAAGAGCAAGAAGACAAAATGCGCAAAAGCATGGACGAACTTGCCACAACAAAAGACGAAATGGAGAAAAACCAACGCAAGCTTGATGAATATCGCAAAAACCTTGAACGAGAAGTTGAAAATAGAACACTCGAAATCAGGGAAAAAGAAATTAGGCTCGCACAAGTTATTTCGCAATTACAAGGCATCATTGACAGTGCGAGAGCAGGTATAATAGCCCTCGACACCCGCTACCAAATCGTAGCCGCGAACCAAATCAGCCGCGACCAAGTGCGAGAACGCTATCAAATGGATTTCAAAATGGGGGACAACTGGTTGAACCTATTTGCCAATGAACAAGAACGTTTGAAAAATAAACTTCGATGGGACAAGGCACTAGGCGGACACTTCTTTGTAGAAGAAGAAAAATACATAAATGAAAATGGTAAATCGTCATGGTATGAAGTAGCTTTTAACCCTATTATTGATGATAGCAAAAATGTCATAGGCGCGTCAATGTTTGCACGCGACATAACAGAACGCAAACGCGAACTCCTCAATGTAGAAATATCGGCACACGCACTCGACAATTCTACGAGTGAAGTATATACATTTGATGCCAAAACGCTCTTATTTATCCAAGCAAATGAACGTGCATGCGAAAATTTGGGCTACTCAAAAAGCGAAATAAAAACACTCACACCTTATCATATCATGGCAGGGTACGAGCAAACACAATTCCGAAATTTGCTAAAACCCCTCGAAACGAAAGAGAAAAAAGACCTCGAATTTAATACTTCGTTCCAACGCAAAAACGGCTCAACCTATGACGCCTTTATTGATTTGCAATTGTTTGATGACCACGAAACGCCTGTTTATGTAGCTATAGTCCATGACACCACACAACGCAACCGCCATGAGCAAGAACTCATAGAAGCATTGGCGCGTTTTAACCTCGCGACACAAGCCACAAAAGAAGGTATTTGGGAACTCCAAGTCTCGCCTACCGACCCGCTCAATCCTGACAATACCGCGTGGTGGTCTGACCGATTCAAAGAATTGATAGGGCTAAACGAAAATGACCCCTTCCCCGAAAGATTAGTGAGCTGGAGCGCACGTATTCACCCTGACGACCGCGCAGATACACTCCGCGCACTGTATGAGCATTTAACAGACCGCACAGGCGAAGTCGACTTCCAAGTGGAATACCGTTTGCTTACCACCAAAAACGAATATGAGTGGTTCTCAGCATCTGGTGAAACACAACGCGACACACAAGGAAACCCCCTCAAAATGGTAGGTAGTATCCGCAATGTGAACCGTAGAAAACAAGCCGAAGCCGAACTATTGGAGAAAACAACCATCGTCAACGCTATCTTGAATGCTACCGTAAATAGCATCTCGGCAGTTGATTCCGCCTTCAATATACTTATTTCTAACCCTGCCACCATGCGGACATTTGGCTATACACCTGCCGAAATGGTAGGCAAGTCAATACTCAGTTTGTTGGAAAACCCGAACGAAGATTTGCGTAAATACGTAAACAAAACAAGTGTTATCAAAGGAAGAAACAAAGCAGACAACGTGATAGATTTAGAAATTACAGTAACTTCAGGAGTCGTAATAGACAAAACAATTTATGTCGTAGTGTTCAGAGAAATTAAAAAATAAAATGATACTACAAACAAATACCTTGTTTTCTTGGGAAGAAGCCTTACATCTACAGATGGCAGGCTTTTGGCTTTTGCCATGCCTCATGATAGCCGCCTTGTATTTGTTTTGGGAAAAATTATTGGCTTTGAGTTCGGCTACGCACTTGCCTACCAAATTATTGGAGAATATCAAACCGCTCATCCGCATAGGTGATAAAGCTACGTCCATAAAACTTTGCAACAATCATCGTACGCCTGCCGCTAAACTCCTCGCTACAGGTGTTTCAAAATTGGGAAAGCCTTTTAAAGAAATTTACGACACTATGCAGCAAGCTACTTTGTTGCAAATGAACGAATTGGAAAACCGTTTAGGATATTTGATATTGTTTTCAGAAATCTTGCCTGCCTTTGGGCTATTGTTGGTGCTTATTCAAACACAATTCTTGAGCCTGCCTTTCCAATTTGCGCACTTGCTACCCCTTTGGCTTGGGTGGGCTTTTGGCTTTTTGGGCAATGTAGGCTACAATATCTTGGTGATGCGCCTCCGCGCCACCAAACACACACTTGACAAAACAATGCAACTTTGGTTGATGTTTTTACAAGAAAACTAATTACACATCAAAATCATGTTAAAAAAAACACTGCTTTTCTATTTATTGGGCGTATTTACGTTCTCAGCTTGCACTTCAGGCAAGAAGGCTTTTCAAAACGGCGATTACCCGCGCGCTATTTATTTATCAGTGGACAGGCTGCGAAAAAGCCCCGACCACAGCAAATCACGGCAAACGCTCGGCAAAGCCTACCAACTGTATCTCAAAAAATCTGAAGAAGATGCACGCAATATACAAAACAGTGTAGATGTGTTTCGTTGGGATAAGATAGTCGATATTTATCAAGGCGCACACGATGTTTATGACCAAGTAAAGACTTGCCCCGCCGCACTTGAAGTACTCGGTAGCCCAAAACGATTTGATGAGCCATTGCAAGAAGCACGCAAAAATGCTTCAAAAGCCCATTATGAATTGGGAATTGTCGCGCTTGCTGGTGGAACAAGAGAGAAGTCACGCCAAGCTTATTACGATTTCAAAAAGGCGCAAGACTATTATCCAAATCTCCAGCCAGACCTCGTGGCGCGTTTAAATGAAGCCAAACAAAAAGCAACCTTGCGCGTAGGCGTGCTTTTATTTCCTATAAATAGCAGTTTCAACCTTCAAAAATACGCCCTTATTGATGCCGCATTACGCAATCCACTCAATTTATACGTACAGGAATTAGAAAAGCGCGAGTTTTTAGATGCCGAAGCTATAGCCGAACCCAATGCGATAGGCGATGCAGATGATTTGATAAAAATGGCTTATACAAACTTTTTGCCCGAACAAATACAGTTCAAAGAAGAGGTGGTACAAAGGCTGGACAGTATCAAGAGAGAACAAGTTATCAACGGGCAAACTTTCCTGAGTTATGAAAAAGTATGGGCAGAGATAGGCATCAAAGAAAAAACATTGCGCTCTACAGCCGTTTTGGAGCTTATCATTACAGATACAGAAACAGGACAAATACTTTTTAACCAAAGCCTGCAAGCCGAATATATTTGGAAGAGCAAATGGGCAACCCTTCGCACAGGCGATATACGCGCCACTACACCCGAACAACAAGGACTTTTGGCACAGCAAGAAGCCATTGTTCCCAACTATCAGACTTTGTTTGATGCCTTACAAACCAATATTTTCAATCAATTAAAGGTAAAAGTAAACGGGTATTACAAAGCGTATTAGCTTTTAGGAACTGTGTAAAAAACGAGTTGCTTTAATTTTCCCGTTGCACATACGGAACTATTTATAGTGCGACCTCATTCGAGGTCGTTAAGCCTTTGCGAACCCCAAAAGGGGTTCTACTATGAATAGCTGTAGGTGTAAACCTACGGAAAAGGAAATGAAAACTGTATTTTACGTCCAAATATCGCTTTACAACGGAAAGTTTACAGTCCTCTTTATTTTATGATACTTTGCGTTTTCTTAAAAGGGCGGTTCATCATCTAATTTGCTGAGGGAACTGTTGTTATTGAATGTGTTTGGTTTGTTGTTGTTGGTTTCAGGAAATGAAGCAGGATTGTTTACTTTGCTGGATATAAAGCTATTAGTAGCCTTTGCCTGCCCGTTTCCGTTATTGCTTGGGCTATAATTAAAACTGTCGCCTTCCAAATTTTCAAATTTTGTGAACTTGCCTATAAACCGCAGTTTTACATCTTTGAGTGCGCCATTTCGGTGTTTGGCTATGAGTACCTCGCCTGTGCCACCCGTTGGGTTGCCGTCGAGGTCTTGTGTAATGCCATAATATTCTGGACGATACAAGAACATTACAATGTCGGCATCTTGTTCAATACTTCCTGACTCACGCAAATCAGAAAGTTGTGGTTTTTTATCGCCTCCGCGTGTTTCGACAGCACGGCTCAACTGCGAAAGTGCGATAACGGGCACCTCAAGTTCTTTGGCTAATGTTTTCAAAGAGCGTGAGATGTTGGATATTTCTTGCTCGCGGTTGCCAGGTCCGCCTGCCTTGCCTACGCTTGCAGTCATGAGTTGCAAATAATCCACGACTATCAATTGTATGTCATATTGCGCTTTGAGTCTGCGACATTTTGCACGAAGCTCAAGGACAGAAAGTGCAGGCGTGTCATCTATAAAAATAGGTGCGCTTCGTATGCGTTCTGCGCCTGTGCGTAGCTGCTCCCACTCGTAGCCCTCCATAGTGTTGGGGCGTTTGATTTTGTCGCCTTCTATTTCTGATTCAGAGGAGATAAGGCGGTGTGTAAGTTGCATTTCCGACATTTCCAATGAGAAAATGGCTACAGGCTGTTGAAAATTCACCGCCGCGTTGCGCAAAAGTGAAAGGGCAAAAGCCGTATTGTGAGTTACAGTACAATCGGCTAATAAAAAGCGGTGATTGCCATCTAGGACGAAGCCATAATAGTCGTCCATTTTGTCCAATACTACTTTGATATTGGTGCTTTGCCAGTCGCTTTTGCTTTTCCATTTGCCGATTTTCTCTTTTTGTGTACGCACAGGGATATTGTTGGTGTCGCCTTGAAAATGAACGGTAGAACTATCATCATTCGTTAGTATGGAGGTTCTAAAGCCGAGCGAGTCGCACAAAAACTTGATTTGGGAGGCAAGGTGTGCATCTTTTACAGTGATGGTATAGCCGTTTGCATCTACCAAGCCTGCCAAAAGTTCTCCACGTTTTTGTTTGCTGTTTACCAAATATTCTTGCGGGATGGCAGGCAAGTCCTTGCCTGCCTGAAGCCCCATTTTGTAGGGTTCGCAGGTTGTTTTTCGTTCGGGAAAGTCTATGCTTACTTTGTACCCTTTTTGTTTTTCGCGTATATGTGTAGTTTGGGCTAAATAGGCTTGCACGGAAATGTCCACAATTTCTCCGCCTTGTTTGAGCGAAAGGATATGGCTTTCGTTTACGCGATAATCCATGCCGTGTTTTTGCTGTATCCAGTACATGTTTTCCTTGCCTGTAGCCAACGAAAGCACCTTTCTTGGTGTAGAGTCATCACCCATAAGCAGTTCGCCTGCTTGTATGTCTTTTGCTTGTTTGATACTGCCATCATACATCAAAACGGGGGTTTCTGCACCCAAACATTTGCCCATTGCGGGGCGTGCCGCTATGATAACCAAGTCTGATTTTTGCCAGCCCGCGGTAACGCGGTCAAGCTCGGTAAAGCCTGACGGCACGCCTGTCAAACCATCTTTAAACTCTTTGCGGGCTTCTATCTCGCGCAGGGCTTTTGGAATCAAGGTATTGATAGAGGAGGTGTTTTTGCGTATGTTGTTTTCCGAAATTTGAAAAAGTTTTTGCTCTGTGCTATCCAATAAATCAAATACGTCTGTATTGTCTTCAAATGACTCTTCTAAAATTTGCGCACCCACACTGATAAGCTCGCGTTTGATAGCAAGCTCTGTGATGATACGTGCGTGCGTTTCTATGTTGGCGGCTGAAGTTACGGCATTCGTAAGGCGCATAACATAGACTGCCCCGCCCACCATGTCGATTTTACCCATTTTGCGCAATTCTTGCGTAACGGTTAGCATATCGATGGCATCAGAGCGTGAGAAGAGTAAGAAAATGGCTTGGTAAATTTCTTGGTGTGATGGTTTATAAAAACTTTCTGGCTTCAAAATATCAATGATGATATTGATAGCCTCTTTGTCTATCATCAATGCGCCCAAAATCGCCTCCTCCAGCTCTGTTGCTTGTGGAGGGAGTTTGCCGCCTGGTCCCGTAAGGCTTGTACTGTTCTTGCCTTTCATAATGTATTGTATTACAAATGATTAGCCCAAATATTGCGCAACTTGGACTGTCTGTAAAGCAAAGGTACAAAATATTTTGTTTTTTTGCCTATCTTTGACAACAAAATGTCCTATAAAATGCAAAGACATGGCTTTGAAACAAAAAATATTGTTGCTTGACAATTATGACTCTTTCACCTACAATTTGCGCCAACTCTTGGTGCAGAGCAAAGTGGCACATCGGCTTACGATTGCTTATCACGACAAAGTTTCACTGGAAGATGTCCAACATTTTGATAAAATAATCCTCAGCCCTGGTGCAGGCTTGCCAAAAGATGCAGGCATGATGCCCGATATTATCGCGCATTTTGCTTCGCAAAAAAGCATTTTGGGGGTTTGTTTGGGGCATCAGGCGGTTGCAGAAGCATTCGGAGGCGCACTGTACCAACTACCTGCCCCACAGCATGGGCGGGCAGGCAAGTTGCGTATTTTAGTCGAAGGCTGTCCTTTATTTCAAAAAATCCCGCAAAATAGCCCGATAGGCTTGTATCATTCGTGGGCAGTCGAGGCAACAAGTATTGAACCTTATTTTGATATTTTGGCAGAAGCGGAAGGGTGCGTAATGGCTATTCAGCATAAACAATATGCAGTCTATGGCCTGCAATTTCACCCCGAATCCATCATAACTGCTTATGGGTTGCCTATATTGCGCAACTGGTTGCGTATGTAGCGCATCATGCAGGCAAGGATTTTACAAGCGCACTTGCCTCCCAAAACCAAAAAAAATAAAATTTTAGGCGTGAGAAATATAAAAGGGTACTCTGACAAATTTTGTTTTGAACCACATAGAAACATAGCGAACATAGCACGAAACACTGTGTGCCATATCTTCCTATGTGGTTTATACCTTGCTCCACTAAAATTGCCGGAGCACCTATAAAAGGGATAACATAACTTCTCGATTTTTACAAGCCCAACTTGCAGGTAAGGTGATTACAAGGAATAGAAATTGAATAAGGTGATAATGGTTACACTAAAAGTTGTCCCTTTACAAGTTGAATACCATATACAAATCCAAATCCATTTTGTCGTCTGTAGCTATAAACATAAAGGTAGGTCGTTCTACCTTGTAGTCGGTCATCAAGACGGAGAACTTGCCTTCTACCGTGATTTTCGAACTTGTTTTGGTTTGTTTTACTTCCATGCTTGTGCTTTTGGTTATACCATGAAAGGTTAAGTCGCCATAAACCGTAAATTTGTCCTTGCCTAAAGCGACAATACTTGTACTGACAAAAGTAACTTTTGGGTACTTGAGTACTTCTAATACTTCTAATGCATGGCTATCGCGGCTCGAGTTGCCACTATCAAAATCGGCTACTTTGGCTGATACTGCGACTTTCTCTATGGCACTTTTCGTATCATCATAGATTATCATACAGTCCACACTTTTGTTTTTACCTTCCCATGCATGCAAAGTATGTACGGCTTTATAGTTAAGGTAAGACTTGGCTTTGTCAGCGCGTATGTTGCGCTTGTCGGCAGGCAAGATTGCCAAAAGGATACACAATAACATTATCATAAAAAACAAGTTGGTTGGTTAAAAAGTCATGACAATCATGGAGGCAGTAAACGCCGTAAACGCTGTAAACGCTGCAGCGCGGTGGAGTGGCTTGTATTTAGGCTCGCTTGCTTTATCTGCCAGCACAAGCGTAGTTATCATACCCGCCATGTGTAGAAAAGCCAATCGTTTGTGCCATTTGATGCTGCTATTTCGCTCCTTTACATGCCTGAGCATAGGCGGAGGAGCGAACAAAGACAAGGCGGCAGTTGAGAAATAAGTTATTGAAACTCCTGTAGCAAGCATTTTATGTGTGTTCTTTATTTGTGGCGTATAATGATTGTACAGGCGTTGCCCCACAAAACCCTGCGCTACCATGCCGCCCAACGTAACATAGCCCAGCAATTGGTGCAATACCAGCATGCGCCGCCTGAGTTTCAATTCGCGCGTCCGTGATTTTTCAGTCAGGGGCGCGAGTCCAGTGATGCGCAACGCGCCTTTTCTACCCCAAAGCAAACTTTGCGTAAACATCATGCGCTTTGGTAGGAGCGAAACAGTTGTGTCTTGGTTCTCTTCTAAAGAAGTTAAGAGCGAATCTTTTTGTGCAAATCCTATACACGGAAGCAAAAAGAAGATGCCTATACAAATAATAAAACAAGTCGATTTTGAAAGGGGGAATAGCATAATACAATGTTTTTTTTATGAGCGCGTTTTTTGGTAGGTGTTCTTTCCGTTCAAATATTCGCGAATAATTTTTAGTTTACAAAGATACTTAAAAAAAAACATCAATACCCAACGCTTGATAAATTTGGGCAATGATTTGCATAGTTACTTTAGAGTTTGTGCTTTTTTATCAGCCTACCAATTTTTTAAATTACGAGTTACTTAACTGATTGAAAGCCAAAATATTAAGAAAAAAGTAATGATTTTATCGCATTTTATTTGGATATATGCAAATACTCGCCTAACTTCGTACTTACATTGCTAAAAAAACGCAAATAACAGAGATTATGAAAAGTTATAAATATGAATTTGAAAAACAGAAAAACAAAGCAGGGCGCACCCGAGAAATCACTACTGCCGAAGACGCAGTCAATGATTTAATAGCCCATTACCAACTCCAGCCCCAATTCACAGAGCTTGATGTAAAAGACGCATGGCGTACTATATTGGGTGATAGCGTGGCGCGGCGTACCCAACAATTACAAATCAAAGGGAACAAAATGTATGTGCAATTGGAGTCTTCGGCACTCAAAAGCGAACTGCTTATGCGCAAGACTTTTATTTTGCAAAAACTAAACCTGCATACAGGCGACAATCCTATAGAAGAATTGATATTCAACTAAATAGACCTTTTGCGAACGACCTTTGCCCTCCCTCCAAATCGGAGCGGGCAGGGAGTGAGGTCTTAAGAAACACTTTTGCAATAAGTCTAATCAAAGAACATCCAATCAAGCCCGAACGTAAATTGCCTACGCATGGTGGGATAGTCAGGAGCAAGCAAATAGCCTTTATTGGGTAATTGGGAGGCGTATCCAAGTTTTAAAAAGCCTCGTAATTGCTTGAGGCGAAAGTTCAAAAAGATGTCGGTAGCTATATAAGCAGGAATTTGCGCCGTATTCTGCCAATAAAACTGCTTGGACACAGGCATATAAGCGTCAGCAAAATAAGCCGTTTTGTAATGCCAATCTATGCCTATTTGTGTCTGCAGCTGCTTTTTCAAAAAACAGTCTTCGCAATAAAGTTGCCCAAAACCCGATAGCGCAGGCTGGCGCAACACATCCACACCTGTGCGCAATGTGTAGTATGTTTCGCTGTTGATGCGTATGCGCCTTGCCTGCCCTGCGAAACTGAAGCTGGGCTGAACCAACTGCACAATGCCCTCTGCTTGGCGTGGCGAAATATTGTCCAAATAAATATATTGCGACAGCAAAACGTAGCGCAAAGCAGGTTTTATATGCCAGCCCTTGCCTGCGAAAAGCAATTCGCCTTCGAGGTCATTTGCTAAGGTTCGCTTAAAACTATTATTCCAAATAATAAAATTGCTTAAAAACCTTTGTTGCAATAGGCTTGGGGCGTATAACATGCTCTTGCCTGCCAGCCTGAAGTTTTTTGCTTTCAATTCGCCTTGCAAATGGTAATCACCTGCGGGTTGATATTCTGCAAAAAGTGTAACGCCATAGCCTTTCTTGGTTTGGTAGGTAAGTTTTCCACCTAAGAAAATTTCAGTTTTGCGGGTGGCAGGAAAGCTGATGATAGTTTCCCGTTTGAGCGCGTTGTTTACCACACTGTTCAAACTATCGCCATCTCTGCTTGTTCGATAAGTAAAATATCGAGAGCGGAAAAAAGCCTCGTAGCCAAAGCCTTTCCATTTTCCTTTCATGCCGCTTTCTTGCTCATACAAACTATACCATGTACCTTCTGCACCTGCATCAAAAAGATAAAAATTTCCTACATTTGTTGCATGGTTTTTCAAAGGATAAAAAGCGTAGTTGGCGGTATCTCTCTCTGTATAAGTATCGCGTTGCCAATAGGCTTTAGCCCTTACAAACACCGTGAACGCACTATCTACCCTATATTGTTGGTACAAATAGAGCGTGTTTTGTGTTTGCCAGCCTCGTGGCGTGCTTTTCAAAATAGTAGTGGCAAAGCGCGGACTAAAAATGGTGTTTTCTGTGTCATTTACGGCTACTGTCGCGCCTCCCGTTTCATAACTTTGATGATTGAGGTTGGTATAATGAAAAAGTGCTATGTACTTTTTCTTTTTGCTCTCGTAGCGTATCGGCGCAGCAAAACGTATCAAATCGGCAAGTGGGTCGCGGCTGGTTACGGTCCCATATTGTTTGTTCGCATTTTCACGTACATAATGTATAGCAAAGTTCCATCGCTTTTTCCAGCTTCTTGTAAAAAGCACTTGGATAGATTGGTCGCCGCTCGTTCCCTGCACATATTTTATTTGCGAAAAGGGCGATTTGGTATCAAAATATCGCATTTGTTCGGGTGTGAAAGTATAGGGCAGGTAAGGGTCTATGCCTAAGCGCGTACCGATACGGGCAGGCGTTTGATAAAAAAGAGGGCGCGTTGCTGTGCAGAAAACGCCCAGGTCCACCCATTTATGCAGGCTTTTTTCCCTTACTGTGTAGTGGTGAAAGTTTTGGATAGTCGTATCTGTAGTATGCTCTTTCAAGTCCCCTTCTTTGATGAAGCGAGTAGTAGTGGCATTGTAAACTTGTTTTGTACTGTCATCAAGAATTTGGGCAAAAAGACTCGATGTAAGCAACCATAAAAGGGCTATGTATAGAAAAAGATGTTTTTTCACGCTTTTTTTTCGCAAAATTAGGCGTTTTATTCCAAGCATGAAAAAAAAACCGTATTTTTGTGAAAACAAGCCTTTTTCTCGACTATTTCCTGCACAAGGAAAGTATTTATGATTGTTCAGCTATATGTACCCAAATTACTCCTCCCTGCCCACTTGGACAGCTACATGGCAAGCGGTTGGTTTCGCAGCTCTCACATGTTATACCGTTCTGAAGTTATGTGTATCTCAGAAGACGTACGCGAAGTAACCAATATCCGCCTTAACTTAGAACGACACGTATTCAAAAAACGCTCGCGCAAATTGCTTAACCAAAACGCGCAACGCTTCACAGTCAAAATCCAACCGCTTGATATAAATGACGAAAAAGAAAATTTATACGAAAACCAGAAGATTAAATTTAAAGGCTTTATATTTGACAACCTCAAACATTTTTTTGCACTATTGACACATAATCCCAGTGTGTTTGACACACAAGAAGTCTGTGTATATGATGGCGATAAATTGGTAGCAGTGAGTTTCTTTGATTTGGGTAGGAAAACGCTTGTTAGTTTACTTGGGCTATACGACATGGCATATACCAAATATAGCTTGGGAACTTATACCATGCTACTCGAAATAGCGCACGGGCAAACGCTGGGCTATAAATTCTACTACCCTGGGTATATCATTGGAGGCGACTCCACTTTTGATTATAAGCTACGAATAGGCGATTTTCAATATTACGACTGGCGCGGCATGTGGAAAAGTATGCACAAACTACCACAAGAAGTAAGCAATACAAGCCAGTATAAACAAAAAACGCAAGAGCTTGCGACAGAACTTGCCGCAAACAATATACTATTTAAAAAAATATTGTATCCTTTTTTCTCGTTTGGCTATTTGAGTTATGGTGTAAAAAACCCATCTATATACATTATAACGGACATTAGTCAAAAAGACAGGTGGCTTACGGTTACTTATTTAGTAGAAGATGATTGTTATACTGTAGGTTATATCCATCAATACGAAACCATCGATGTACCCAATATGACTTGTACAGCCGATTTTTACAATGAAGATATGTATTGCATGAATATGCTCGATTATGACATTACTTTATTGGAAACGCCCGACCTCAAACAAGCCATCGATACAGTAAAAACGCTGATAGCTACATTGTCATAAAAAAATACCCAAAAATAGTTTATTTTGTTAAGAAGGGCGCATGCCTAATGTTCTCAGTCTGTATTTTTCTGGGGTGTTTTTTTTTGAGTTTTGTTCTTTTAACTGTTTGATTTTCAGACGTGTATGTGTCCTTCCACTGCTGAAAAAAACCACAACTTTAGCTAATTTCTGTTGTTTACAGACCTATAATCTAATATTAGTTGTGAATAATGACCGTCATATTGTTTTTAGCCGTCATTTCCCAGCACAGATTCGAAAATTCGTATTTATTGAAATTTATTAGGTTGGGCATGTTATATTTTGAAAGTCAAGGAGTTATGTTGTTTCTTTTATATTTCTCACGCTTGAAAAACAGGTTTTTTTAAAAAGCGGGTGGGAAATGACGGTGAAAGGCATTTAGAGGCGGTTTATGCGTAAATAAGGCGTTGTGGCAGTTTATTGAGCAAAGAAAAATGGTACTCTGACAAATTTTGTGTTGAACCACATAGAAACGTAGCGAACATAGCCCGAAACACTGTGTGCCATATCTTTCTATGTGGTTTATACCTTGCGCCACTAAAATTGTTGGAGCACCAATAAAGTTTTAAAACTTCTTGCAAAAATATTTCTTTGAGGAAAGAAAAGGAGTTTTGCAAGAAGGCTATTTATCTATTCGCCTGCTTTTTTTCTATACATGTCGGCTTTTGCCTCTGCCTCTTGCATGATTTTGTCGGCTTCACGATTAACATTATTTTCGAGATTTTCGGATACGTTATAGGCTTTAGTGCGAATAGGCAAGGCTATTTTGTCTGCTAATTGACGCGCCTTCTTGCCTGCCTGCTCTTTCAAAATAGGTGCTTCAGTGTGAGCGCGTTGATAAGCGTCTTCAAGGGCTTGGTTATAGGCTTCATCAGCTTTGGCGCGCATTTCTTCGGCATGTTTTTTCGCTTCTTCTTTCATTTTGTCAGTTCTTTCACGGGCTTCTTTCAAAATAGCTTCCACTTTTGGCGTAACGTCTTCGGCTAATTTGTCTTTTATTTTATCTTTTAGGTCGGCTTTTTTCTCGTCTATTTTATCTTTCACCTTGTCTTTGACAATGTCTTTAACGCCTCCCATTTCTTTGCCGTCTGCATCTAAAAGTTTTGTGGTAGGTTTTAGGTAGGTGCCGCCTACTTTGATATTGAGTTTTACGTTGTCTGTATTGATACTTTTGCCCAACATAGTAGCCACTGTGGTTTTGCCTATGAACGAAAGTTTATTCGCTGGAAGTTCTGTTTTGAGCAATAAATTCAGGTCGCCTACTATGGAGTTTTCACCGCTCACGTTCATTTTATAGCCGTTCAGCATCACATCAAAAGGCTTGTATTTTACAAAGCCGTCTTTAATTTCGGCACGCATCAAAACGTTGTTCAGGCTAATTTTTTTAAGGTCGTCTGTATTGATAAAATTGCCTAAGATGCTTGCTACAGGCATATTTTGCGCCACTACGTCCAGCAAGTCAAGGTTGAATATACCGCTCATGCTTTTATCGTATTTGGGCATCATTTGTTGGTCGAGTTCGCCTTTTAGTTTGAATAAAGTATTGAACTTGCCTACTATGTTTTGGGCTAATTTACTGCCTTTACCTTCAGTAAGAAATGCTTCCGAGAAATTTTTGAACAATAAATTGTTTATTCCAAAATCAAATGTGTATTTTGGGTGAAGTTGATCTTTTGGATTGTAAGACATAGTCGTTTTGAAAGCTCCACCGAGCATATCAAAGGTTACATCATCAATGCGAAAAATACCATCACGCATAGTCGCAAGTCCTTTAGCGTTGGTCATTTTGAACTTATCAAAAAGCACTTCATTCACGGCGGCATTTATTCTAAAATCTACATTTTCAGGAATAGGCACTATATAACTTGCAGATACTGTGGGCATTGTTGTAGAAGAGGCCGTACTTGTGGTTGTAGGCAAGGGCGTTTGTGCGGGGGCAGGCATCCACTCGTTGCTATCAAATTGTTTTGAGTTGAATACCAAGTCGCCTTTGAGTATGGCATCAGGCACGAATATATATTCCAAATAATTGCTCAACTTGCCTGTAACGTTAAAGTCGCTCTTGCCTACGAAGCCCTGCATGCTTTCAAGGGCTATACTTTGTGGGCTAAAAGTCGTATTGGTGTTGGTAATTCTAAAGGTTTGGGGCAAATAGTCGGCATGTTTATAAAAAAAGTCATTCATTTTTACAAAACCTGCTGTTTTGAGTTTGGCATATTCGCCTTTGGTTACATAAGAGGCTTTGCCTTCTGTGGTGATGTCGGCTTTGACCATACCACGCATTTCTGTTTTTTCAAGTGGGAAGACTTTGATAATTTTTGCAAGGTCGATGCCGCCTTTCACTTTGAAGTTGTATTCTGCGTCATCGAGTTTTTGCACAAAGCCTTTCATATTGAATGGCTCTTTATCCAAAACCATGTTAAAGTCTTCCAACGTTATATACGTATCGTTTACCTTGCCTGTAGCGTTTTTCACGTTGGCGATAAAGTTCAGTGCCTCCAACGCTTCAGGATATTGGGTGCTTTTGATATAGCCGTTCAGCAGGCGCATGTCTGCGTTTATGGTAGGCAAGGTGTTGTTCGAAGCATTGTAAATACCTTTTGCGAGCAGGTCGAGGTTGTATGTGCCTTTCAAAACTGTACCTTTTATTGGAAATACTTGCGTTATTTCTGCGAGGTTAATTTGCGCTTTGGCGAGTGCATCTACAACCATGTTGGTCAGTCCGTTCACACGTGCGCGTGCTTCTATAGGATTTGAGCCTAAGTTGAGGGTTAATTTTTTGAGGTCAATCAATGTTTGGTCAATGTTACCATTTTTGTTGTCTATCGACAAGTTACAATTTACGTTACGCACAGGCAAGGGCAAGTCGGGGTATTGAAACATGCCGTCTTGTATATTCAGATTGAGGGCAAAAGCAGGCATCTTTTTACCGTCGTATTGATACAAACCTTTTATCAACCCGTTAAAGTCAAGTTTCCCATCGGTTTTGAGTTTGCTAAAAGTGGCATCAAACATACCGGGAATGAGCGAAAGAATATTTTTGAATTTGGTTTCGCGGGCTTTATAAGTCAAATCCGTGTTCACGCCATTCTTGACCATTTGCAAAAAGCCATCAAATCCAAAACTGAAATCATTTACTTTGATAGTATTCCGTTTGAAAGTGTATTTTTGTTCAGGCAAGTTCATGTTCAAGAGCATATCTAAAGCTATGTATTTATTTTCGAGTAGTTTGTCGCCTCCGTAGGCAAGGTTGGTGCGTTTGAATTCGGTATTTGTATCAAAATCAAATACTTTTTCAGAAAAACTACCGCTACCGCTGTGATTCAGCCCATCCACGCGAAAATACGCACCCAAAGAGCGGTCGTCATATTCTACCACGCCATTGTCTATTTTCCACCAACGGATTCCTACACGAAATTCTTGGACTTTGTCCTCTTTCTTTTGTGCAGTGTCAGGTTGTGGCTTCATGATGTCCCAATTAGGTCTGCCGTTTTTGCGAACTTTGGCATATATATGCGGCGAGTCCAAATAAATGCCCCGCACTGTAATTTCCTGCCCAAATACAGCGTTCCAAATATTGAGCGAAACGCGCAACTTCTTAAACGAAAGCAGTGTGTCGCCTTTAAATTCGCCCTTGCCTACCACGCTGACACCGCCTTGGGCTATACTCAAATTGGGAAAGTTGCGCAAAATACTCATTTCGAATTGGTCAATGTCAAACCTTACTTCTGCATCTACAGCTTTTTCGGCTTCGGCTTCTATAAGTCGTTTGATGTCATTTTTAAAGAAGAAAGGTATAGCCCATGTGAGCGTGATGAGCAATAGGAAAAGTCCAAGAATACTATAGCCTATGATTTTGAATGTTTTTTTCAAGATTTTCATGAAGAGGTCAAGAATGGTTTGATGATTTGGGTGAAGTTTGAGTGTTTTATTGAAGCTATGTTTTTTATAACCAAAAATAGTGTTTAGTAAAAACTAAACACTTTTACAAATTTTATAACGCCAAAAGACTTTGCAAAGTACTTATTCCTTTACCAAAAGCAAATCCATTGTTCTACGTTCTAGGTCAGTATTTTTTACGCGCACTTTTACAACATCTCCAAAAGAGAATACGCGTCCTCTTTTGCGCCCGCGCAGGCAATAATTTTGTGGGTCATGCTCATAAAAATCATCAGACATATCGGCAGTTCGTACCATGCCTTCGCATTTGGTTTCGGTTATTTCTACATAAATACCAAACTCTGAAACGCCTGTGATAGTGCCGTCATATACTTTGTCTTCCATCAAAGACATGTATTCGACTTGTTTGTATTTGATAGAAGCGCGTTCAGCGTCCATAGCACGTTTTTCCATGTTGGTGGAATGTTTGCAATAGGCATCTATTTCGGGTTTGTTGGCTGAAGGCTTTTTGTCCAAATAATGTTGCACCAGGCGATGCACCATCATGTCGGGATATCGGCGTATAGGCGAGGTAAAATGCGTATAATGTGAAAAAGCCAAGCCAAAATGCCCTATAGGTTCAGTGCTATAACGTGCTTTTGCCATGGCGCGTATGGCGAGTGTTTGTAGGAAAGCCAGCGTGGGCGAGCCTAACGTTTCGGTTACAAGGCGGTTGATAGAAGTTGCCAATGCCTTGCCTCCCGTTGCTATATTGTAGCCAAATTTTTGGGCAAAACCAGCAAAGTTTTGCAGGCGTTCTATGTCGGGCTGTTCGTGGATACGATAAACCATCGTAGGCGGTTCGCCCTCTTTTGTTTTTTGCGCATATACGAATTCGGCTACTTGTTTGTTTGCCAAGAGCATAAACTCCTCAATCAAGCGGTGTGCATCTTTGCGCTCTTTTACAAAAAGCCCGAGTGGCGTACCATTTTCATCGAGTTTGAATTTTACTTCTGTGGTTTCAAAATTGATAGCGCCTTTTTCAAAGCGGGCTTTCATCATTTTTTTAGCCAGCGTATTGAGTGCTGTAAGCTCAGCCGCATAATCACCTTCGCCACTTTCCAATACGGTTTGGGCTTCTTCATAAGCGAAACGGCGATTGGAGTGAATGACAGTGCGCCCAAACCAATTAGAGAGGACATTTGCCTCATTGTCCATTTCAAAAACTGCTGAGAATGTAAGGCGGTCTTGGTTGGGCTTCAGTGAGCAAAGGTCATTCGAAAGTGCTTCGGGAAGCATTGGCACTACTCTGTCCACCAAATAAATAGACGTGGCGCGTTTGCTTGCTTCTTTCTCAAGAATAGTATCAGGTTCTATATAATGTGTTACATCAGCTATGTGTACGCCTATTTCCCAGTTGCCGTTTTCTAAAGTGCGTATAGAAAGCGCGTCGTCAAAATCTTTAGCGTCATCAGGGTCTATAGTAAAAGTAGTGATGTCGCGAAAATCCTTGCGTTTTTTGAGTTCTGTTTTGCTAAGATTCCATGTGATTTTAGCGGCTTCATCTTCTACACCTTCGGGAAACTCGGTGGGCAGGCCATATTCGGCAAGAATGGCGTGCATTTCGGTATTGTGTGTGCCTGCCTTACCCAATATTTTCACTACTTCTCCTACAGGGCTATTTGCGGCATCATGCCATTTCAAAATTTTGACAATCACTTTTTCCCCTGTTTTTGCGCCATTCACTTGGTCAACGTGTACAAAAATATCCAAGTGCATTTTTCTGCTATCTGCATTGACAAACGCATACCGCTCATGCACATCAATCTTGCCTACAAAATCAGTCTTGACACGCTCTACGATTTCCATCACTTCCCCCTCCAGTTTGTTGCCACGTTTGCGTGGATTGTAACGCACCTTCACGCGGTCGCCGTCGAGTGCGTATTTTAGATTATCAGCACTCACCCAGATGTCGTCCTCCAAACCATCACAGACTACAAAAGCAAAGCGTTGGTTTACAAAATCAACATTTCCTTCTATGATAGGGAGTTTGTGGTTGCTACGAAAATTGCCATCTGCATTCAATACTACCGTGTCTGCCTCAATCATAGCTTCGAGCAGCTGGATTGTTTCCATTTTCTCGGCTTCGCTAAAAACACTGATGGCTTTAAAAATGTTCTTTATGGCTAAAAATTTCGTGGGCTGGCTCTCAAGCAAATCCGAAAGGCGTGTAGCAATGTCGCCTACAACTTTGGGCATAGCTGTAACGCCTTTTTTTCCTTTCTTGTTGAAATAATGCGCTTTTTTAGTCATGGGTGAAGTAACATCTTTCTTTTTTTGGTCTTTTTTCATGTGCTTAAATGAAAGCTATTCTAAATAATATTTATTTTTTGTAAAAATACTTATTTTTTTTGAAATATCCAAATTATTAAAAACTGTCAAAATGACAGTGCCATGTTAAATTTCGTTAAAAATAACATAAAATATAACGTGGAATATAACTTGTACCTCATTTTTGCAGTTTAATAATAAAAACTGCTATCATAATTTTTTATAACTATGAAAACAAACTATGTCAGTTTAGTGCTCGTAGCACTATTCACCAGTCTGAGTACGCTTTTAATTTATCGCTTTGCAGGTTTTGACCGCCACGAAATCGTATTGCAGGAAAGCAATGCCAAAAAAGCCCCAATCGCGCAATTCACCAAACGTGGTGCTGCGCTTGCGCCTATTGATTTTACGGAGGCGGCAGGCAAGGCAACGGCTATGGTAGTCCACATCACGACCACACAAGGCAACACACGTTCCAACAATTCGAGCCGCAATCGCCAAGATGTGCCTGAACTATTCAAAGAGTTTTTTGGAGAAGACTTTGAAGGCTTAAGGCGCGGAGGCAGTGGCGCTCCTCGACAAGCCCCGCAAAGTTCGGGTTCGGGTGTTATCATCAGTGCAGACGGCTATATCGTTACCAATAACCATGTAATAGACAATGCCAGCGAAATAGAAGTAGTATTGAGCGATAAGCGCACTTATAAAGCGGAATTGGTAGGCACTGCGCCTTCAACCGACCTCGCCGTTATCAAAATAAAGGAAACGAACTTGCCTGCCATCACATTCGGCAACTCTGATGAAGTGAAAGTAGGCGAATGGGTACTCGCGGTAGGCAACCCATTTAATTTAGAATCTACTGTTACGGCAGGTATCGTAAGTGCCAAAGCACGCAATATAGACCTTTTGAGAGGCAACTCGGGAGGCGATGCTATAGAGGCATTTATCCAAACAGATGCTGCCGTAAATCCAGGCAATAGCGGAGGCGCACTCATCAACACAAGTGGCGAACTGATAGGCATCAATACTGCCATAGCAACACAAACAGGCTCTTTTTCGGGCTATTCCTTTGCTGTCCCTTCGAATATTGTGAAAAAAGTTATCCGCGATTTGATGGAGTACGGTAGTATCCAACGCGGTTACTTAGGATTGAGTTACTTGCCTGCCTTCAACAGCAAAATAGCCGCAGAAAAAGGCTTGGAAGGTATCAGCGAAGGCGTGTATGTGCAGGAAGTTATACCAGAAGGTGGCGCGGCGCAAGCAGGCGTAAAAGCAGGCGATGTTATCATAGGCATGAACGGCAAAAAAATCAAATCGGGACCTGAACTCTTGGAAGAAGTAGCACGCTATCGCCCAAATGATAAAGTTAAAGTAGAACTTTTCCGCAATGGCACACGCAAAACGCTGGACATAACACTCAAAAGCAAAGACGGAAGTACAAATCTTACTGCCCGCAAGAACAGCAGTGAAGCGTTGCGCAATTTGGGTGTGGAGTTACAAGACCTTGCCACAAATGAAAAGGCACAGCTGAAAATAAAAAATGGGGTTAAAGTAAGCCAAATCGGGCAAGGAAAGCTCCGCAAAACAGGCATGCGCAATGGCTTTATCATCACTTCCTTGAATGATGAACCCATAAAATCAATAGCTGATTTTACACAAAAATTAGAAAATGCTAAGGGAAGTGTCGTAATTTCAGGCATTTATCCTGATGAGCAAGGCGAATATTCGTATGGCTTCATGCAGTAGCGGGGCAGGCACGGATTTTTCTATGAACAGCTTTGTAGATACAAGTCAATTTGAATTTTAACACGCATTTTTATCTACCCGAAAAGGTGGAGAGGTGTCGTAGCAGAAAGTGCAACATGCTAAAGCTCGAATGAACTTTTAGCATGTTGCACTTTTTATTGCATGAAACAAAAGCTATTTTTTGCTTAATCTTTTCACGCCCACTTCAGCTTTTAGATGTCCTTGTTTAGCGGCTTTTTTATACCATTTGAGTGCATCTTTGAGGTCTTTTTTTACGCCTTCGCCTTTTTCGTGGCGTTCTCCGAGCCAGAATTGCGACTCATCAAAACCTTTTTTTGCAGCTTCTCGGATATATTTAAAGGCTTTTTTCTCGTCTTCTTTCACGCCATATTCGCCAAAATAATAATTTTCGCCCATGTAATGCAATGCATATAAGTTATTACGTTCAGCGGCGAGTTCGAGCCATTTTACCATTTCAGCTTCGTTGCGCTCTGTCCCACGTCCCCAAAAATACATATAGCCCAATGCGAAAGTAGCGTTGCCGTTTTTCTCAAATTTCTTTTCTTTGCTATATTTGAGCAAGTATTGAAACGATTTTTCGAAGTCTTCTTGGTCAAAGAAGCGCATGCCTTTCGCCATGCCTTCCTCCAGTGGCAGTTTTTCTATTACGATTTTTTTACTTTCATAATCTATGCTGATAATTTCAAATTTTTTGAGTTTGGTGTCAGGTTTATCGAGGGTGCGCACATACATGTCTAATTTTTTGGTGTTTTCAGTAAAATACTTGCCCATGTACATGCCTTTCATAGCGCGTTCTAGTGATACCTGCACATAATAATATTTTTCAGGCGATTGGCTGTTGTAGCCTACTTTCATGCCCGCGCCTGTTTTTAATGAGAAAATTGTTTTTTCCTTTGTCATGTCGCCATAATAATACTTCACCTCGTCTAAGTACTCCGCGATGGTAAGCACACGCCTGTCTGTACGTTTGGCATCATCATCTGGGTTTAGGTCATTGTAAACATAGATGTCATGGTTGGGAAAAAAGCGGTCTATAAAATCATCTTTTTTGCTTTTTCGTTTGGTGATAGGTTTGTCGCTATCGTCTTCTTCTGATACAGATATACTATCTTTCAAAACAAGAATGACTTTAGTGAGTTCCGTATAATAGGCTTCCGCCAATTTGACGGCTTCTGATCTTAGAATTTGCTCTTCAACTGAGTTCAGTTTTTGGGCAAAGCCTACTGCAGGCAAGGCGATGAGAAATAAAATTATGAAACGAAGCATACGTATGTAAGGGCTTTTTATTTGCGCTAACAACGAAATAATTGTTTTTTTTGTATTTTTGCCTACGCAAACCAAGTACTTTTTCATTATCTTGTATTCAACCACATAGAAAACGGGTATATGGAGGCTATTTTGCATAGTTTTTGTTGGTGTAAATTCTCTGTTGCACAACTCATAAGAGCATATCGATTATCCTGTGGTTTTCTGTGTGTTGCACATACGGCTATTGAGGTCGTTAAGCGTTTGCGAACCCCGAAACGGGTTCTACTACGAATAGCTGCAGGTGCAAACCTACGGAAAAGAAAACAGCATCTTATGCCCAAATACGACTTTGCAACGGACAATTTACAGAAACATAATTTTTACGCTCATTGCATCTTATCATTCAATGTCTATTTTGTTTATTTCATTCATTAGTCTATCCGTTTCCGATAAAGCTACAATTATTTTTTGATAATGCAAAACATCGTCAAATTCAAGTTTGTGGTCTTTGCGGTCTTTGAGCCATTTCTGGGCTGGTTGGTATCCACCAATATAAAACTCCCATGCTACAAGTGGCACATTATCAAAATACTGTGTGTCGTTGATATATACTTTGCCGCCTTGATAGTTGGGTTTTCCAACTACATTTTTTCCGTTGATTGGATATAGTGTAATGTATTTTTCAACAAGTGGGCTTTCTAATAAATGGATTTGCCTGATTTCTTCACCCAATTTTACCAAAGCCCAAAACGTGTCTTTGTCTTTTGGATATGGGATTTTTGGAAAATCAATTTTCAAAAACTCCTTGTATTTTTCTCTGTAATTTGGTGAATGTAAAACTGCATAAATATAATCTAAAATATCTATTGGAGCAAAAGTATTTTCAGTTGCTTCTTTTTCATTGGTGAAAGCCAAACCCAATTTTTCGGCTATTTGCTTTACGATAGTCGTATTTAGGTTTGGTTTGCGTTTTTCTTCCTCAAAAAGATTTTGGGTAGAATTCGAAGCTGCTTGTTGTTTGGATAATTCAACTTTAACCAAAAGTTGTTTTTCGTATTTTTCTTGTTCCTTGTAATACGTTTTAAGTTCGTTATCGGGATTTGCTACTGCGAGGTACATTTTTTTGATTTTAGAGAATTTTTTTTGAAAATTATCTAAAATCATTCTTGAATTCTCATGACGCAATTCTAAACTATTACGTTTTTCAGCCATATCCTCTTCTTGATTTGTTTCGGGATAGAGGTAGAGAGGGGCAACATAATCACCGCCTTGCATTCCAGACCTTGACCAACTTCTAAAATCAGTTATTTTGTTAGTTACCATTGCAGAAACAGCATTTAGCTCTGCATTTCCTAATTTAAAAACCAATCCTAAATTTCCCCTATTAAGAAAGTGTTGCATAATTTGTCTAACAGGCCAACCTATGAAACCTTTTGATATTCCTGTGTAATAGGTCCATTTTTGGTCAAAAGGTCTGTAATTACATTTAACAAAAAGTGTATCTTTTAATCCAAATTGCATCACGTTCTGTTTACAATATTCTACTTTTCCATCTCTGCTATCCCAGCCAACTTGCTGATACTTTCTTTTGATTTCTTGGGCATCCATTTCATAAATATCACGAATGACATTTACTATTGCATTTTTGTCATTGTGAAAGGCAATTGCATCACGCTTGCTCACTATTCCTGTGCCATTCAATATGAATAATTCATCTACAGAAAAGCCCTTATCATAGCCTTTTTGCTCTTCAAAATCTTTACTAACAAAAAAGTAATTTGGTGCAATATTAGGTAATTCTTTATAGGGGACTGTTTTCAGCGCATTTTCGCACAAAAAATCGTACTTCATTTCCCTTTTTCCAAACAAATCAAAATGAAAAACTTTGCCTAATTCGTTTGTTTTTTTCTTGCCTGTCTTTACCAAAATATTGATACTTACGCCTTGCATAATATCAAATACATTTTGGTCTATGTTTCCATCGGGTGCGGTTTCTTTTTTCTTGCTATTTCCGTGCAAATCTATCGTATAGATTTTGTCATACGTTTTTAGCAAACTCCAACGCATACCGCGAAAAGTGGGGTTATCCAAAAAGCCGTGAGGATTTATAAAAGCCAATATACCGCTACCATTTTTTTCTATAAAATGCTGCCCATAACGCAAAAATTTTACGTAATCATCATTAATCCATTTTGGATTTCTTTCTTTTAATTTTTCTTTTCCGCCCGGTTCTTTCTTGTAATCTTCCATAAGGTTCATTATCCATTGCCCTTTATTTTGACTTTCTCCACTATACGGCGGATTCCCAATTACACACATTACAGGCGTGTCCCGTTTTATGTGATTGGCTTCGTTTGCTTCATCACTTAACCAATTTGCAAGTAAGGTTTTTGTTTCGGGGTGGCTTTCTTCGAGGCTATTGGTTAGATATACTCTTAGGCGTTGAAGCCCTGCTCCGGCCTTCCCCAAAGGAGAGGGAGTATAACCTGTTTCGGTAAGCAATAAATCTAATTGCAAATGTGCCATCGCATAACTTGCCATCAGCAACTCAAAACCATTCAGGCGAGGCAATAGGTGCGTTTCTACATAATTGCTCCAAACACCTTGCTGCCCCTCAAACTTTTTATGAATATGTTTTACTACTTCTGCCAAAAATGTGCCTGTGCCTGTCGCAGGGTCAAGTATTTGCACTTTGTGAGCTTCTTGTTCTATTTTTTTGCCTTGTACATCAACTTTTATTTTGGTTTTACTATTGTCGGCAAGTCCATTGGGCAAATCAAATTCGGTTTTCAAAATATCATCAACGGCACGAACTATAAAATTGACAACGGGTGCAGGCGTGTACCAAACGCCTCTTGCCTTGCGTAATGCGGGGTCATATTCACTCAAAAAAGTTTCGTAAAAATGGATGATTGGGTCTTCCATTTTTGTAGTCTTGCCGTAGTTTTTCAAAACTTCTTCTACGTTGCAAGCCAAAAATATATTGACCAAATCATCAACAATCCATTTGATACGGTCGTCGAGGTCGGGTTCTGCAATGTAACCAAACAGCTTTCGTAAAAAAGGGTTTGATTTTGGGATAAGTTCGGCAGCTTCTTGTCTGCTAAATGTCTCAATGGTTTGGTTGTGTAAACGCGCCGCAAACATGCCATACGCAATCGTTTGGGCATATACATCAGCAAAACCTTTGGGCATAATGTCGTGAATAAGGATTTGTTTAAAGGCGGTTAGTTGGTCTTTGAGCGTACTATCTTCTTGCTTATGTTCATCACTTATCAATGCCTTTTCAATCACTTCGGCAAGCAAACGGGCTTTACTCGCCATCATTTTCGCCAATTTTTTTGAACTCGTTATGGTTTGCCCAATGTAGAGGCAAAAATCTTTGATAAAATTTTCAAAACTCGAAAAATTGTTTGGCAATGACCTCACCTCCCGCCCCTCTCCGTTGGGGAGGGGCGCAAGTTCGCCAATGGCAATTTTCATCACAAACACTCCATCACGATACAGATGAAAGTTGAGATAATCGGTAAAAATTATATTTTCTAATGATGTTTTGTAATGGTCAAATTGTTCTTTGTTACCTGTTTTCTTTGCTCCATTGAGGTCTTTGTCGCCAATATCTTTGGCTTCAATAAAACCAATCGGAATATCTTTTTTAGTCAAAATATAGTCAGGTGCGCCACAGGCTTGTCTTTTGGGTTCGTTGGTCGCCCTGATTGTTGGCATTAAACTCTCGATTAGTTGTTGCAAATCGCCACGGAATGTATGCTCGGTTGCATTACCGAATCTGTAGCGTTGGTTTATGTTGTTGATGTATTGGTCTAAAGTCATTTGTTTTTTGTTAAATTTTCAATCCTAAGATATTTTTTGCCCGCTACTAATCCAAGTTTGTCCATTTTCCTCTCTCTAAATTTGCAAAGCAAAACAATGCCGCACCAAACACCTTTACAAAACTAACACAATTTCCTCACAAAAGCAAAAACTTGCCTACCCGAAATATAAAAGCATGCTTTTTTGACTTTTGGCAGGCAAGGTGCAAGTTATGTCCTTGCCTGCCAAAACCATAAAAGAGCACGTTTCTACCGTTATTGGCATTTAGCAAGGGCGGGCAAGATTACATTTCACACGTTACGCTTTTGTGTATTTGTGGATACAAACGTTTAAAGGATACTATTTTAGCATTTTGATTGGCGCAATAATTTATCAAACCACGAACAGTTCCCATATTTTTATACGATATTTGCAAGTAGCATGTTTTTAGGTTACTTCTAAAACTTAAAAAACGAAAACACATTCGTAGAGCATTGAAAATCAATTACTTATTAAAACCATCAAAAAACATTCTGAATTTCCCAACGGTAAAACTATTATAATTGAATGCAATCTAAAGACTTTTTATTTCAATACCTCAATGCCAATGCGCCTGTAGGCTGCGAAGCGCAGGGGCAAAAAATATGGCTCGACTACCTCAAGCCTTACATAGACAGCTATGAGATAGACCACTACGGCTCTGTCGCGGCTATCATCAATCCAGATGCCGACTATCGCGTAGTCATTGAAGCACACGCAGACGAGATTTCGTGGTATGTGAATTACATCACAGACGATGGCTATATCTATGTCATTCGCAATGGCGGTTCAGACCACATGATAGCCCCTTCCATGCGTGTAGATATACATGGCGACAAGGGAATTGTACAAGGCGTTTTTGGCTTTCCTGCTATCCATGTGCGCGTAGGCGAGAAAGAGGAAATAAAACCCGAAGTCAAAAATCTATTTATTGATGTAGGGGCGCATACCTTGGCAGAAGTAGAAGAAATGGGTGTTCATGTCGGTACCATCATTACTTTTCAAGCCGATTTGATACAGTTAAACAATCGATATTACACAGGCAGAGCATTGGATAACCGTATGGGCGGTTATGTGATAGCAGAAGTAGCACGCCGACTGAAAGAAAACAATATTGAATTGCCTTTCGGCTTGTATATCGTGAACTCAGTGCAAGAAGAAGTTGGTTTGCGTGGGGCAGAAATGATGGCGAGTCGCCTCAAGCCGAATGTGGCTATATGTATAGATGTTTGCCACGATTCTTTTTCGCCGCTCGGCTACAGCAAAGCCCGTGATGGTGCTATCAAAGCAGGTTCGGGCGTTGTGATAACTTACGCACCTGCTGTACACAATGTTCTCCGCGAAATGCTTATCCAAACAGCTAAAGAGAAAGAAATACCTTTTCAACGCCTCGCTTCTTCGCGTTCGACGGGAACAGATACAGACGCTTTCGCATACTCCAATGCAGGTGTGCCTTCTGCCTTGTTGTCTATAGCTTTAAAATATATGCACACAACTGTCGAAACAGTCCACCAAGACGATATAGAAAGTGCTATCCAACTTTTCTATGCCTTTTTATTGCAACTAAACGCACGGCAAAGCTTCCAATATTTTGTTTAATTTGCATTTATTTGCAGGCAAGTTTTTTTGCAGAAGGTGCATTTTAAACCTTCTGCAAAGAATAAGCTAGGTGGTTCAACACAAAATTTGGTGCTCCGACAATTTTAGTGGGGCAAGGTATAAACCACATAGAAAGATACGGCACACATCGTTTCGGGCTATGTTCTCTATGTTTCTATGTGGTTCAACCCAAAATTTGTCAGCTTACCATTGTTTATATAACAAGAAGATTTAGCTCATTCTCAGGGTGTTTTTTAAGAATTTAACTTTAAACGCCCTACTTTTATTCCTTTTTACAAAAGATACTGTATTTTTGCAAGTGATTTTAAAACAAATATACCATTTCGTTCTTTGATATGCTAAACAGAAGACACCTACGCATGAAAGTTATGCAAGCCTTATACGGTTTTGAACAAGCTAAAGGCGCACATTACCAACTTTGCACTGATAAACTTAAACATGCCTTTGACCCCGACTGGAACGATGAACGAAGTGAATCATTGAACGCTGAAAGAGTAGATAAAGCCAAAGAAGCAGTCCGTATTTTTCGCCAACATTACATGCAAGAAGATTGGTTAGATACCACCCTTGCCCCCGATGTGAGGCGTACTATTCAACAAACTATCAAGGAATATCACATAAACATACAAGCCGAGCGCAAAGGATTTCAAAACGGACTCATACGTGATGTAAACAAACTATATGACAATTATTTGTTGATACTCGCATTGCCCAATGTCTTTGCAGACCTCGTGAAAGCAGACCGCGAAGGATTGCGCAAAAGCTATATGCGCAAAGATGACCAAACAGGCGACTTCAAATTTATTGACAATCAAGTAGTTAAGTTTTTAGCACAATGCGAACCGCTACAGCTCGAATTAAAAAGACGCAATCTTAGTTGGGCAACACACGAAGTCGCATTGCGCGATTTTTATCTCAATATATTTCGCCAAGACAAAACCTATCAGCAGTATAATAGCAGCAAATTCATAAACTTTGAGGAAGAGCGCGAAATAGTTGCCGCGATTTACCGCAATCTCGTCTTTACACAACAAAACCTTACCTTCTTTTCGCTCAAAGAATTTGACATAAAACGTTTCGGTCTCGAAAAACTTGCTAAAGAACAAGATATGGAGTCCATTCGCTTGCAAATACTCAAAGTAGCAGATGAAACCCTGAAACAACATGCTACCACAATAGGCGTATCGGCTACCGAAGTACACGATTGGGCAGAAGCCTTCCAAAAACATTTGAAAGAATTTGCCAGCCATCTCCAAAAAACCCAAAATGACCAAGAACAATCCCAACAAGAATTACAAAATAAAAAAGAAAAAGAAGACCACGCCCGTACAAAACCTCAAGAACGTGAAAGTGATGTGATAGAACGCCGCTTTACGCAAGACGTTAGGCGTTTGCACGCACTCCTGCGCGAAGCTACACAAGAGTTGGTAGGTAAGCTCTCCCTCGCAATGGAAACGGTAGGCAAGAACCTCTTGGACAATCAACGCATCAACACTGACGCTATCGAAATCGCTATTCACGATTTATTGAAGGCCTTTGGTATGGGTAACCACTCAGAAGATAAGATAACGCTCCAAATAGAAAACGAAAAAGAAAGCTCACTCTTGCAAGACTTATTACAAGAAATGGATTATAATTGGCTTGAAAATGGTAAGGTTATACAAAATATGGTCATGAAAACCGTAAAAATGTTTGACAAACCTGTCCCAACTAATTTTAAACTCATAGAGCTTTCTGCTAACTGGGACGAGGATAAACAGTTTTATCAAGACCTCTTTCAACAAACTATAGAATACGACGAACAAGCCATGCAACAACTATCTGACAAAACCCAAAATTGGGATGTTGCACGTATGGCAGAACTCGACCGAATAATTATGAAAATGGCTATTGCCGAAATGGTGCATTTTACAAGCATACCCGTTAAGGTTACTATCAATGAATATTTAGAAATAGCTAAGTTGTATAGTACTCCGCGTAGCAAGCCGTTTATAAACGGATTGCTCGACCAAATAGCGCAAAGTATGCAAGAAGATGGAAGCATACGCAAAAGCGGGCGTGGATTGATGGATAATAAATAGACTGCTTGCGAAAGTATCTCTTAAGCCACTCTCCATTTTGGAGAAAGGAAAAGGATTTTCGCAACAAGCCTAATAGGCAAAATAAAAAACCTACAAGGTTTTAAAATCTTGTAGGTTTAAAATCGTTTTTTTGAAATATGGAGTTATTTTTGCAAAATAGATATATCAGGTATGAGCAAGCAAACTATTTTTAGTTACTATTTCCGAATCAATCTGCAAACTATTCAAGGACGCATCACCGCACCGTTTTTGCTAATGGTATTGCTATTTGCCTCCATATTGTATTTTTCAAATTACTACCACGCACAAATATATGCGCAGAAAGACCATATACAACAAAAGATAACGCCTATACAAGGCGAGTGCGAAAAACTATTGGCTATGGTAAGGCAAAGCCAATACAGCTTTAGCTACTACTTGTACTATTCACAAGACCAAGACTCTACTTCTTATGCCAACAAGCTAATATGGCGCAATGATATTGATCCTCAGCGAGACAAACTGCGTAGCCTGCTTAACGGCGTACAAAACGAAGAAGCTAAACTGGAGTTTGAAACGCTCAATAGACAAGTAGGGGAAATTGATGAAATACAAGAAGGGATAGAGCGCGAACAAAAGACACGCCAAAACCCGCGCCAAGTTCGCCACAGAGTTGTATCCGAACTCAACCATGCTATGCTCGATTTTGAAAGAACACTCAAAAACATTCATAACATCATCACCAAACAAATACATATCAAACAAAAATTAGTGGAAAGCCAACAAACATGGTTCTATACTGTGTTGATTACCTTGTTTGTAGCGGCACTACTTATCACATATATACTCGGTATGCAGATGATAGCCTCTATATTTGTCTGGATACGCGAAGTGCGTAATAATATTGAACAAATAAGCAAAGGACAACTGCCAAAAGATTTTAAAGTCCGTAACAACGAACTAAAAAAAGTTTCCGTTTATAGCAACACTTTGTTGAGCAACCTCGTATCGCTCCGTCAATATGCCATCGAGATAGGAAAAGGAAATTTTAGCCTCGAAACAAAATTATTTGAAGACAATAGTCCACTTGGCGACTCCCTGAACGATATGGGGCAAAGCCTCCAAAACGTGTATGCAGAAGAACGCCGAAGAAACTGGATTACAGAAGGCTTAACTGACTTCTCTGAGATATTCCGTAGCAATAGCAATGACCTTGATATGCTGTTTAGGGAAACCATGAGCCGCTTGGTAGCCTACATTGATATAGCGCAAGGTGTTATCTTTCTTCTTAATAGGGAAGGAAAAGAACACGTATTCGAACTAAAAGCTACGTATGCCAACGGCAAAGAAAAATTTTTAAATAAATTAATACCCGTTTACGACGGATTACTTGGGCGTGTGTATCAAGAAAAAGAAGTGGTTTTATTGCGTGATGTGCCACATGGATACAGCGAAATTATATCAGGGATAGGAAGCGCGAAACCAAAAAACTTATTGGTTATTCCGTTATTAGATGACGAAAAAGAGATACAAGGAGCTTTAGAAATAGCAACGCTCACAGAACTTGAGCCTCATAAAATAGATTTTTTACAAAAACTTGCCTACAGCCTCGCCTCCACGATAGCCATCGCCTCTATCAGTTTGCGCAATCAAAATGCACTTGCAGAACTAAAGACTATAACCGAATCGTTGAAACAAAAAGAAAATGAAACGGAAGCCATGATGGTTGAAATGAACCAAGAATATCAACAACTTGAAATAAAAGCCGCTGAAAATCAACGCTATGCGGATAGGTTGCAAGCCATTTTCAAACAATTGCCAGAGCCACTTATTCTTACCAACGAAAACGGTTTGATAGAGCTATTCAATCCTACTGCCGAAAAAGTTTGGGGATACAAAGCAAAAGACATCATGGGCAAAGACTATCGAATGTTGCTCGCATCAGATACACCTTTTGAGTTTTTGGCAGAAGATATAAATACAAATGAAGCGATAAAACCTGAAAAGAAAATACAAATCGTAAAGAAAGATGGCGCAAAAGAAACACTTGGCTTGCACCATCAAGAAACAATGATAGAAAATACACTGTTTCATATTTGGCTTTTTGGTAGCCTTTATGAATAACAACCTACTCTATCATTTTTTGTGATATGCTTCTGTATGGTTCAAAATAACTGGTACTCTGACAAATTTTGTGTTGAACCACATAGAAACATAGCGAACATAGCCCGAAACACTGTGTGCATATCTTTCTATGTGGTTTATACCTCGCTCCACTAAAATTGTCGGAGTACCATTAATTTTTTGTTTTGTGTCGTCCTTAGGGTTTCCGCTAACAATTACTTATACGAACTTTAGTTCGCATTTTTCGAGTTCATCAGATTATCTAAGGGGCTTTGCACCCTTTGGATAGTTCTATTACTTATGTGCGTGTATCGTTCGGTAGTTTTCGAGCTATTATGCCCCAAAAGTTCTTGAATGATACATATATCGGTCCCAGCCTCGTGCAGGTGCGTCGCGAAACTGCGTCGCAGTGCGTGGAAGCTTACCTCTTTCAAAATGCCTATTTTTTCTTTGGCAACCTGAAATATTTTCTGCACACTCCTTGTGGAACAACGGAAAAATTTGCATACACAATCTTATTTCGTTTTGACTTCGCAAAACTAAAAAATTAATTTTGAAAAAATAAAAAAACGAGTATTTTTTCAAATGAAGCATCAGCAAAACAGTTATCTTCACATAATTTTTTTTATGTTTTTCGTTTTGTTAGATTTTTCGCAACAACTTATATTCTTCTGCTGTTAGTTTCATAAGGCAAATATAGAACTTTTTTTAGAAATAAAAAACAAAAGCAATTAATTTTTTTAGTCTAAAATATCAGCTAACGGTTTATGGTTTAGCGAAGAAGCGGATTTCGAAGCACTAAACTGTCTGCCACCACAAAACTTGATACGAAGCACAAAGCTTCATTTAACCACTGAACCGCCAATTTTTTGTAGGTGCTGTTACTAGTAGGCCTTCTTTTAGGTTAGGTGTAACTTTAAATTC
>Ga0163154_10000881_pt1 | contig 46641 bp, 57 predicted proteins | sample OliLakLV19MP9P1_FD_148649 | JGI IMG/M metagenome (GOLD analysis project Ga0163154, IMG submission 148649) | Freshwater microbial mat bacterial communities from Lake Vanda, McMurdo Dry Valleys, Antarctica - Oligotrophic Lake LV.19.MP9.P1 | ecosystem: Environmental > Aquatic > Freshwater > Lake >... | reverse complement strand
GAAATAACCGAGGCGCTTTGCGCCGAGGCTATTTCTTACGATTTCACAAAACGATTTCCAATTTTGGCGGTGTGTATTGGACAAAGTTCGAACTTATTTTGAAAGCAATCCCGACGAAAGCTAATCGCACGCGCTCTGCGCGTCAAAACTCATGAGATATTTTTCGATCATATTTTATGAAAATATATTCTCTAAAAAAGTAACGACTTTAGGATAAGCATCTAGTCTATTTTTCAATTTCGACAATCCATGTCCCTCGTCAGAATAAACAACGAGTTCTGCTTTTCTACCTAAAGCTGTAAGTTTTTCAACAATCTGCTCAGCTTCATTCAAGGGAACTCTCGGATCATTGGCCCCATGTATCACAAACAGTGGAGCTTTTATATTTTCAATATGATTTATAGGTGAAATCGCATAGAGCAACTCTTTGTGCTTGTCTAGAAAACCATATTCTGCCTCTCTTAGAACTCTTCGATATGGCGCAGTATTTTCTAGAAATGTGACGAAGTTTGCTATACCAACGATATCAACTCCCCCTACCCAAAGATCTGGATAAAAAGCGAGACCCGCAAGAGTCATGTATCCACCGTAGCTTCCGCCCATAAGTACCACCTTATTAGAATTAAGTTGTGGAATGGTTTTTATATGATCATGAAGCGATGCTAAATCGTGTACCGAATCCAATCTCTTTTCGATGTCATCCAGCGCCAAATATTTTTTGCCATATCCAGCACTTCCGCGAACATTTGGTGCAATCACTGCATAGTCTTGGTATACAAAATATTGCGTTAGCAGTGCAAGCGAGGGTTGATATTGTGATTCTGGCCCGCCATGGATATTGATTATGACAGGAAGCTTTTTCCCGTCTTTAATATTCTTTGGAAGATATAAAAACGCAGGCACTTTGAGTCCGTCAAACGATGTGAATCTGAATAGTTCAGGTTCAACTAATTCTTCGGGTGGGACCCCTTGCGGACTGAAAGTGAGTTGCCAACATTTTTGATTCTCTATGGAATACATCCACACATCGGTGGTATGACGAGAATCTCCAACGCTGAGCGCGAGATGTTTTGAGTCTTTTGAAAATTTCGATGAGTACACCGTACCTGTCTTCGGCAAGTCAGTTAACGGAATCTCTGTCATTGAATCACTTGAGTACAAACTGAGCTTGTTATACCCATCTTCGTTTACGATAATAGCCAATAGTTTTCCATCAAAGGAAATATTCACTCCGTCGACATCCCATTCTGGAGTAAGCACATACTCGAATTTTTTGCTTTGCATTTCAAACTTGCTTAAACCCATGAAATCCCTCTCTTTGTTTGTGACAGTATAAAAAGCAGACTCGTCAGGTAACCAAGATGTGCCTCCGAAATACACATCTCCATCGTGGGGTGTAATTAATTCAAGCTTCTTGTCATTTAAAGAAAGTAAATATAGATCGACATTCAGATTCGCATGTTTTTTCTTTATAGTCAGGTAGGTATTTTTTGGAGAAAAACCGATGGCATAGCAAGGTCCCCCTTGAGCATAGACGCATTTAATTTCATTGCTTTCCATGTTTATTATATATACGTCGAAATCTTTGCCGTTTCTTTCATTTTGAGAATATGAAATATATTTTCCATCTCTCGAGAATTGTCCGAAATTATATTTAACCTTTGGATTATTAGTAAGTTCCTTAGTCTCTTTTGTTTCTAGTGAATAGAGATAAAACTGTGTTTGTTCATCTCCACCCTCTGCTTTACCAAAAAGAATCTCATTTTTGACTGGAGAAAATACAGCAAAAGAAATCGGGTCGTCGTAGGATGTTATTTGCTCGGGTTCTCCTCCCTCGCTAGATACGAGATACAGTTGGTGAGTACCCGTAATATTACTCAGGAAAGATACTTGTGTGCCATCAAAGTTAAGTGAGGGACTACCAGATGATTTAACCTCAAGAAAATCCTTAATCGTATATTTTGTAGTAGTCATAATTATGTCCATTTTAGCAGATTTTCGACCTTTTTACAGCCTATTTAGAGGGCTTTTGGTACCTTAGCTTACATCGAAAGATTTGTGTAGTCGGTTACCAACCTCGAGGTTTTTGAGGGGTCTAGACTTTCAAGCGGATCAGCGTCATCCTTAATAGCTATTTAAGCAAGGACAAATAATATATAATTTCCACATGGGACTCGTCACTCAACCACAGCTCATATTAAAAGAAACCTTAGGGAGATTGCCAACTTCAGAATATGAGCTTGTTGATAATGGCAATGTCGTAGGAAAAATTCAAGTCAGACATAAGCCATCGCATGGTGTCGGTATACCCGAAAGCATGGCCAGTCACATTTACTATGAAATAATCCCAGAGCATCGTTCTAAGGGGTATGGGAAGAAGATATTGACACTAGGTTTGGAGAGGGCGAAAGAAATCGGCTTGAAAGAAGTATCCATTACTTGCATGGAAGACAACCTTGCATCGAAAAATATAATAGAGACGAATGGTGGAATCTTTGTCGATGAAGCCATGATTCCCGACGAGGGCAAGAAAATGCTTAAATATAAAATCTCTCTTAATACTCACAAGTAATAAAATTATGGAAAATCTAGGAGAAAAACCCAAACAAGAGAGGAGTATCGAGAAAGACAAGCAATCTTTCATCGAAGCAATTTCTGCTATCCCAATTGAAGAAATCCCTACTGAATTCGATGAGTCTACGTGTCAAAATCTTGCCACTGATCTTGAAAAAGCACGCTTGTTAATTCTGGGAGAAATGCATGGGGTGAAAGAAAACGCTGATATTATTTATACCTTATTTAAAAGATTCGGATTCCGTCATCTTGCATTAGAATGGGAGCCTGAATTGAAAGAAGTTGTCGAAAAATTTCTTATGTCTGGTGAGCTAGATTTTGATGCAATCAAAGACAGTCCTGATGGTCGCATAACCGCAGGTCATTTCGCTCTAATTAAAAAACTGAAAAATGAAGGATTACTCGAACACGTTACATGTTTTGACGAAGGTTCTGGTGGTGGAGACTGGAACAAGCGTGATGAGACTATGGCAAAAAATATTCTTGCCAATCTTTCTAACTTACCAACCTTGGTTGTGGCGGGTAATTTGCACGTAAAAATAGAACCGATAGCCTTTGACGATGAACCTGGAGAACACCATCCCATGGGTGAAAATGTGAAGAAGGAAATTTCCGATGTTCCTACTGGAGAGATTGAATATCTCACGGGAGAATTCCATAATTACGGGGCTAAAAAATTCGGAGAATTGCCTGAAGGTGGAAAACTGCCAAATAAGGCAAAATTTTATCGAAAGGAGAATGGTCTTTATGTATTCGAGCTACCCAATGCACACCTTGCAACAGTACCCGATCCTGACGAACGAAGCTAGCGCGATTTATTAACTACCCTTTCGAAGAGTCTAGGCACATTCTGCAATCAGCGTCATCCATTAGGGTGTGAAAGACGATGACATCGAAGCAATAATAGATGCCTCAAAGCATTTCAAATATCACGAGCCGACAGGCACGACTCCTTTTAACCGTATCTCGAAGCTTCCCGAATCGAAACAGCATTTAAAGACGGCAATCAAGGAGCGGATTAGGCTACTGGTGGCTTCGTACATTTCTTTAGCCTCCTTCATACCTGATGACGATGTGGATTTTCTTGAGAGTGGCGATACCAAGAAGCGCAAAGGAAAAGTGGTCAGAATATATAACCGAGTTTTCAGAGACTTCGAGAAAATGAGGAAAGAAATGATTCGACCTGCCGAGGAAGTATAGTAGACGCAACAAAAAAGAGCGATATGAATCGCTCTTTTTTGTGCAACTTGATAGCAAGTGAGTCGCACTGAAACCTCAGGTTTGTGAGAACACGTTACTAACAGGTTGTCAATGCGGAGAGTGTGGGATTCGAACCCACGAGGGGATTACTCCCCTAACACCTTAGCACGGTGCCGCTTTCGACCACTCAGCCAACTCTCCATTCTATTATTATAGACCAACGTTATTCTGGCACAGAACACATCAATTATCAAAAGACCCCGAGGTGCTACTTGTCTCGAACAAAGTTGAGAAACCTCAAGGAAAGCTTCTCATTAGGAGGCGTGTTACAATTATATTATTATAATAGTTTAGTAAATTAACCAACAACAAAATGATCAAAAAAATATCATTAGTCATCGCGGGTTTAGTTTTAGCTTTAATCCTTGGTAGCACAGCTCAAGCTGGAGAAAAAGTTTTGATTTGTCATCGTACCAGCTCTAGCAATAATCCAATCTTAACACTCAATGTTTCAGTAAATGCTTTAGATGCACACCTAAATCACGGTGATTTTCTTCCTCACCCATTGTATGGTTGCGAAGATGTTGGTCCTGTTCCACAATAATTACTTCTTAACTTTAGTAACAAAAAACCGAATTATTCGGTTTTTTGTTATACCCCGAGGTGCTACTTGTCTCGAACAAAGTTGAGAAACCTCAAGGAAAGCCTCTCTTCCAGTATTTCCCTTTTTATGCCTATAATTAAACATGCCCCTAACCCTCTCCACCAAGATTCCAGAATACTTCCGAATAACTCCTATTCAAAAAACCGCCCTGAAAAAGCTTGGAATAGAAAAAATTGAAGACCTGCTCTATCATTTCCCTGTTCGATATGGCGACACTGCTGTAGCAAAGAGTATCGATTCACTACAGGCTGGCGACACCGCAGTTATCTTTGGTAAAATCTCCAATCTCAAAGCTAGCAAAGGCTTCAAGACCAAAGTGACGATGGCAGATGGTTACATTGAAGATGAGACTGGTCGCATCCACTGTGTCTGGTTCAATCAACCATACTTAGCCAAAATGTTAAAAGACGATTCACTTGTCCGGATAGAAGGTAAAATAAGTCAAAGAAAACAAAAGGTTGGTTCAGATCGGACTGGTGAATTATATTTTTCCAATCCAAAAGTTGAAGCGATAAACAGTGTACCGATCGGCGTGGGCGACTCTCTTTTTGGTGATGGTAATGAAGCCCACACTCTCTATCCCGTCTATCCCGAGTCACGAGGTATTAGTTCTAGTTGGATATATCACGCTCTCCAGAAATTATTCAAAAATAATATTCTCGAAAGTATAGAAGATCCGATTCCTGAAAATATTTTAAATAAATATCACCTGCCAAATATCAAAACTTCCCTGATTTGGATACATACACCACTCAATCGCGACGATGCAGTTTCTGCTCGCAAACGTTTTTCTTTTGAAGAAATTTTTGTGATCCAACTTGGCAAAAAACAAGCTAGAAAAAAATATGAGGCTTATCCCTCTTATCTTATCGAAACACCCGATGAAAGTGTTCGTGAATTTGTTCGTCGTTTTCCATTCCAAGCAACTAATGCACAAATAAGAGCTATCGAAACTATTGTCAAAGAAATGAAAGGTAGTCAGGCAATGTCTAGATTACTTGAGGGTGATGTCGGTTCAGGTAAAACTGCTGTTGCCGCCGCTACTGCTTATGCTGTTATGGTAAATAAACCTAACAAAGAACAGGTGGTTATAGAAAATAAAAATGTGGATACAGCTAATAATCCTCTAGATCGTTCAGCCACCAAACCACTCTTGAAACCAAGTCAAAAACTTGTTCGTTCTCAAAATCTACAAATAGCCTATATGTGTCCAACCGAAATCCTCGCCACTCAACATTTCGAATCTTTTATTCAATTTTTCTCATATATGCCGATCCAGATTGGTCTTATCACTGGCTCTGGTTGTCGCAAGTTCCCTTCGAAAGTCAACCCGAAAGGCTGGACTGATATTTCTAGAATACAACTTTTGCAATGGGTAGCAAATGGAGAGATTGCGGTGCTGATTGGTACTCATGCTCTGATCCAAAAAAGTGTAGCTTTCAAAAATCTAGCTTATGTAATTATCGATGAACAACATAGATTTGGCACCGCGCAAAGAGCAAAACTTGTTAAGAAAAATCAGAACGTTGAAGATTTAGCAATAAAAACTGGTAAAAATAAAATTGACGGTGAGTTAGATACTGCAAGATCAACCTCTGCTCCACATCTTCTTTCCATGACCGCCACTCCAATTCCTCGAACATTAGCTCTTACGATGTACGGCGATTTGGATCTTACTGTCTTGGATGAAATACCAGCTGGTAGAAAACCGATTATTACCGAGCTTGTTTTACCAAATCATCGTGAAGAAGTTTATCAAAAAATCAAAATTGAATTGCAAGCTGGCAGACAAATGTACGTTATCTGTCCAAGAATAGATGAACCAGACCCAGACAAAGAAGCGGCCATTATTGCAAAATCTGTCAAAGAAGAAGCGGTCAGACTCAAAAAATCAGTTTTTCCAGAATATGAGATCGGTATTCTGCATGGAAAATTAAAACCAAATGAAAAAGATCTAGTAATGGCCGACTTCAAATCTGGCAAAATAAATATTCTTTGCGCCACCTCGGTTGTTGAAGTTGGAGTCAATGTACCAAATGCGACGGTTATTATAATAGAAGGCGCAGAGAGGTTTGGTCTTGCACAACTACACCAACTTCGTGGACGAGTGATGCGAAGCACACACCAAGCTTACTGCTACGTCTTCACCGAGACCAATTCAGCAAAATCTATAGAGAGACTGAGGGCTTTGCAATCTACCAAGAACGGCTTTGAATTAGCTGAGTTAGATCTATCTCAAAGGGGCGCTGGACAACTTTCTGGTTCCCAACAATGGGGTGTCTCTGACATTGCCATGGAGGCTTTACAAAACTTGAAAATGGTAGAAGCGGCGCGTGCCGAAGCAACCACCCTTATTGACGAAGACATTTCCCTGTCCAAATATCCGATACTAAAAAAGAGAGTTGAAGAGCATAGTATGAATGCGCATTTTGAGTAAAATTAATTGAGCAACTTTACAACTTCTCTTATTTGTTCTATGTAAATTTTTTCATCCTTCATAAATAACCTGTAGTTCTGGCACCACATACGGACGAACATGTTTATTCAAACTATTTTCTGTCACCAGATCAACCTTGCGACCCAATATTTTTTCTAAAGTATTAGATAATTTCAAAAAAGAAAACATGCCCATTGGCTGACCAATTTTGACCAAAATATCAATGGACTTTCTTCTCTACTACCAGGGCGATACAAGAATTCGCGTGGTTCATATTTTGTAATACCAGTATCACCTTCTTTACGAGGCAAAATGTGTAAATGAAAATGCAGTACCGATTGTCCAGCTAACTTTCCTTCGTTCCATGCATAATTAAAACCTTCAGCACCTAATATTTTAGTCAAAGCCTTTTTCAATTGTAATCGCAAATCAAAAATCGCTTTTATCTCTTCATCAGTCAAATCTTCAAACTTTGCAACACACCTTATTGGAGCAATGAGTACGTGACCTGGAACTATCGGAATATTTGTCGGAAATGCTCAAGCGTATTTGTTACAAATAATTTCTCTTGATTTTATCTCTGGTATTTCACAATATGCACATTTCATAATTTATATTCATTAAATTATCTATTAAAAATCTTTGTCCGCCCCCCTGGACTTGAATAGGAACCGATCGAGTATATTAAATATAGATTGTTCGCTCGTGTTTATTGCAAATGTCCGTCCGCCCCCCTGGACTTGAACCAGGAACCGATCGAGTATAAGTCGATTGCTCTACCATTGAGCTAGGGGCGGACGCGCATTTTCAAAAACATTCACTCCAATCTATAAGTCGATTGCTCTACCATTGAGCTAGGGGCGGACGCGCATTTTCAAAAACATTCACTCCAATCTATAAGTCGATTGCTCTACCATTGAGCTAGGGGCGGTTACATTATTTTATTTACTAGACAAAAACAACAACCCTACACCACTTTCACACTCGTATTCTTCTTTACTATTATACCTTGCGCAAGCAAAATAGCCTCGTACTCCTCTCTTTCTATTGTCTCTGTCTCGATCAAACGTCTGGCAATAGCTTCGAAGGCTTTAGTATTATCCAAGAGTGTCTTCTTGGCAACCTCGTGTGCTTCGGTCATTATCCTTGAAACTTCACCATCGATCTCTGAAGCAACTTTTTCTGAGTATTCTCGATCAGAGACACCTATTCCAAAAAGAACTTTACCTTGTGCACTTTCGAGAGCTATTGGACCTATTTTATCTGACATACCATATCGTGTGACCATATCACGAGCCAGAGCTGTTGAAACTTGCAAATCATTCGAAGCGCCAGTTGTAAGATCTCCGAAGATCATTATTTCTGCAACATAACCACCGAGAGAAACGGCTATATCGTCCAAAAACTCTTTGCGAGATTGGAGCTTCCTTTCTTCAAAAGGAAGTTTCAGTGTATACCCCGCTGCTCTTCCACGAGAGATGATAGAAATTTTATGCACAGGATCGGCATGTGGTAGAACCGAAGCGATGATAGCGTGACCAGCCTCGTGATAAGCAGTAATTTCTTTTTCTTTCATTGAAAGAATATGACTTCTTCTCTCCGGACCAAGCATCACTTTTTCGATAGAACGGATAAGGTCAAACTGACCAATTTTATTTCTATTCTCGCGCGCCGCAAGAATAGCTGCTTCATTCATAAGAGAAGCTAGATCTGCTCCAGAAAAACCAGGAGTTCTCTCGGCAACTACTTTTATATTCACATCTTCAGCCGATTGTTTCTTGACCGAATGGATTTTCAAAATTTCTTCACGATCACCCCTGTCTGGCAAATCGATGACTACTCTCCTATCGAATCTTCCTGGACGAAGTAATGCTGGATCGAGAACGTCTGGCCTATTGGTTGCCGCCATCACTATAACTTTTTCATTTGGTTCGAAACCATCCATCTCTACAAGGATCTGATTTAATGTTTGTTCGCGCTCATCATTTCCTCCACCGGTACCAGAACCTCTTGCCCGACCGACAGCATCTATCTCGTCAACAAAAACGATCGATGGTCCAGCCTCTTTTGCCATTTTGAAAAGATCCCTCACTCTAGAAGCTCCAACTCCGACGAACATCTCCACGAATTCTGAACCAGAAATAGCAAAGAAAGCTACGCCCGCCTCCCCTGCAACCGCTCTTGCTAGCAAGGTTTTTCCTGTTCCTGGAGCACCCATCAAGATGACACCTTTTGGTATCTCAGCACCTATTTCGATAAACTTCTTTGGATTTTTTAGAAAATCTACGATCTCCATCAATTCTTGTTTGGCCTCTTTTGCTCCTGCAACATCCTTGAACGTCACTTTTTGTTTGATATCATCAGGCATTGTAATCCTAGCTTTTGATTGACCGAAAGCTAAAGCTTGTACTCCAGCACCACGAACTTGTCTAGAAATTAACCAAACAAAAAATACCAAAAATAATATTGGCGCCAAAAATGGAGCTAGAGCTGAAGTCCAATACCAGAAGCCACTAGGTTCAGTGAAAGCAATAGTTGTTGAAGCGAGTTTGTTTAGTGGTACACCAAAACGTGCCAAAGATTCTGTCAGAGAAGAATCTGTTTCTTTTTGCGAAACTTTTATTGTCTTATCTTTGTAAGTAGCTGTGATCTGATCACCAGCGACAGCTATACCATCGACGTCTCCTTTTTGAATATCGTTGGCCAATACTGATAAAGAGATCTTTTCGGTATTTGGTTTTTGATCAGAATACTGAGCATATATCCCAGTCATCAACAGAAAGATCAAAATAACAATAGAAAAGATATTCAAAAAGCCCATCCAGCTTGGTAATCTAGACTTTTTGCCACCAATGTCATTTGGTTTTTTATTAATATTATTGGCCATATTAGTCTGCCTACTTTAACTTCTTTTGTAATTTGAAGCAAGGAAAATGTTTCGGATGCAAATTTTTGATTAAAAGTTATACCCTTTTTCATATTTCAAAGAGAGAATGAGAAGAATATAATTAACACCAGAAAAGAGGTGTAACATGTCTGGAAGATCTATTGTGACAGTAGATGATATCTATTATTTAGTCAGAACACGCGCTCTAGATAATTTCAATCGCCAGTGTGCGGCCAAAAGACTTGATCACTGGCCAGAAGACTGGGAGGCGATGGTATACTTCATGAGTACCAAAGAAGGTTATCGAGATGTTTTGAACGATCTAGGTATTCAAGAGTATGGGGTGAATACGAATATTCCCCCAAAAGAACGAAATAAGTAACAGACGCATTTCTTTGGATGCGTCTGGTTTTTTGTGTGCGGTATCGAATATTGAATATATTAGATATAATATATTCTGTAATCATATGCTAAACAAAAGAAAGAAGTACTTACAAATTGCCTTCAATCGCTCATTGGATGAAGTCAAAAACATGATAACTATGCTCCCCTCTTCAGAAAAGATAATTATTGAAGCTGGTACTCCACTAATCAAAAGATACGGCACCCGATGTATAACTGAAATAAAAAACTACTGGGAATCAAATATCGGTAAACCCGGATACGTTGTTGCAGATCTAAAATGTATGGACAGAGGCTCACGAGAAGTATTCGCCGTTGCAAATGCTGGTGCATCAGCTGCCACGTGTCTTGGGTTAGCTCCAACAGATACCATAAATGAATTCATCCGCGAATGCAGTGATGTAAATATAGATTCCATGGTAGATATGATGAATATTCAGTTCCCATTTGAAATATTACAAAAACTAAAAAAGCTACCTACAGTCGTCGTATTACATCGTGGCGTCGATGAAAATGAAAGAAATAAAGAGAAACAATTACAACTAGACCAAATACATCGTATCAAGGGTACCTATGGAAATGTGCTCATATCTATTGCTGGCGGAGAAACAGAACGTGATCTAGTAAGAACATTCTTTAATGATGCAGATATTGCTGTAATATGGCGTGCATTTTATGAAAAACCTGACAAATCAAAAGAGTTGGCTGAGGGATTCCTATCTAAAATTAGATAACAAATGAAAACAATATTAAATATAATAATGTCTGCAATTTCTAGATTAGTAACTGTGCAAAAAGACTTTGCTTTTATAAAAAAACCTAAACTGTTAAAAAGAGAAAAATACCTTCACATTGCCCTGAACAATAGTTTGGAGGAAGCATATAATATAATTTCGCAACTTCCATTCTCAGATAGAATATTGATAGAAGTAGGCACACCGCTCATAAAGATATATGGCACCGATGCTATATCAAAAATCAAATCTATGACTCCGGTTGGTACATATATAGTTGCCGACAACAAATGTTCAGACCTTGCAACAAAAGAGGTAGAGATGATGTCTGTTGCCGGTGCAAATGCAGCTACTTGTCTCGGTGTTGCACCCATAGAAACTATAGACAGTTTCATAGAGGAATGTGAGCGGTATGGTATCGATTCAATGATAGATATGATGAATGTCGACAATGCTTTGTTGGTACTAAAAAAACTCAAGAAACTACCAACAGTAGTAATGCTACACCGAGGTGTAGATGAGAGTGAATTTTCAAAAGAAAAACAAATCCCCCTATACCAGATCAAACAGATCAAAGGTTTCTATTCTGATGTCTTGGTCGCTGTGGCTGGTGGAGATACGATCAAAGAGGTTCAGAGAGCAATATTCAATAATGCTGATATTGTGGTCGTTTGGAAAAATTTCTATCAAGCAGATGGAGATACGGCTCAACTAGCAACTTCTTTCTTAAAGGAAATTTAACTAATTAAAACTTTTAGAATTGTATTCAGATTTTGTGTAACCTATTTAGATTTTACCGTCTGTGCAATCGCTCGTATTCCCTCCAAAACCTCGACCGGTAGTGCAAATATTACAGTCTTTGATGGATCAGGATTTATTTTTTCAATTGTCTGTAATGTTCTCATAGATAAACCTCCGTGTGTAGAACCGAGAATACTTGCTGCTTGTGCCAATTTTTCTGAAGCTTGATACTCTCCTTCTGCACGAATAATAATAGCTCTGCGTTCACGTTCTGATTCGGCTTGTTTTGCCATCACACGTTTCATATCTGCTGGAAGCTCAATATCTTGTATTTTTATATCTGTCACCAATATTCCCCAAGATTGGGTAGCTGAACTGACGATCTTTTGTATTTCTTCTGCGATCTTTTCGCGTTCAGAAAGTAATGGATCTAGTTCGATACCTCCGATAACATCACGGAGTGCAGCTTGCGCGTATTGTGATACGGCGAGAGTGTAATCTTTTATATTCAAAATAGCATTCTCTGCAGATTGAACTTGGAAATAAACGACAGCATTTATACCTACAGGAACATTATCTTTTGTTATTACTTCTTGTTGTGGAATATCTGTTGTAGTTATACGCATGTCTATCTTTATCATTCTTTGAAATCCGATCATTATCCAAGTTAGTCCAGGTTGTCTTGTGCCTGTATATTTTCCTAAGGTAAGTACGACAGCACGATCATATTGGTCTATTATACGTAAACCACTAATTATAATAATGGTGACAAAAATTATTAACATCCAAAACAAAAGACTAGCACCAGACACGATACCTACTGAAGAGAGAAAATATCCTATAATCAACAAAAAAATAATTGAACTTATTAACGACCCTGCTGGATTAGATGATCTATTTTGCATAGATTTAATTTACTATTAAACTAATATTAATTGTAACATAGAACGATGCATATTCAACGAGGTAACTATTGAGTTCAATGTTGAGTTGCAACGTTTAGTAAAAAATACTATTAGATTTTTGTAGTTAACCCATTCGAATATCTCAAAATAAGCATCTCCTTCTTTTCTCTTCGCCATTTTTTTATTTGAATTTCCCTTTTCCGAGCCTGTGCCAATGTTTCATATTCTTCTTTGAAAACAAGATGAAATTTACTTTTGGACGTAAAAAGTGCTCCAGCTTTTCTATTATGTGTAGCTAATCTTTTTTCTACATCATAAGTAATACCAACATAAAGACGGTCATTGCTATCTTTGATCATGTATAAATAATATATCGAAATATATTACCAAAATTTGTTACAAGAAAATACTAGTCCCTCGACAAGCTCGGGACACTCGACTCGCCTATGTTAGATAATGTGCTTTATTTTAATGGTGGTTCACCAAGAGCGAGCCCCCTGTGTGTTACAGGGGGCGAGTCGAGTGGAGATGCGGGGAATCGAACCCCGGTGCAATCATTATGAACAGAACGAATCTACAGTGTTAGCATAATTTATACGCCGAAGCGATTTGATGAATGTGTCCAAGAAATAATGCAAAAAGCACATTCACGATCTCTAAGTTTCAGAGTATAGAGTGAGAAGCTCTATTCCCCTACATCCAAGTTATTACGCCAACTTTACTGTTAGGATCCCAGTAGAGCGACGGCCCTTATACAAGAGCGAATGCAAAGTCCTTTTGTCCGTAATACGGAGAAACGGTTGATTTAGCATTTAGAGTTTCCATCAGATTTACGAGTTAATGGTGCTCGCACTGCACGAACTGACATGAACGGTTGTCTATACCGATCATCCCCAAATTCCCCATAAGGGAATTTGGGCCGAGAGATTTTTTCTCGCTTTAGCGAGATAAAAATTTTCGGCCAGATCCCAATGAAGAAAAATTCATTTATCTGTCAACGATCTCGAAACTCCCTCCTTACCGACCGATCATTTTCCCTCTTCTTTATTGTCTCGCGTTTATCAAACTTCTTTTTACCGCGGACAATAGCGACAGAGACTTTGATTCGGTTGCCCTTATTATATATTGAAATAGGGACGATTGTCAAACCACCCCCACTTGTTCCCGCTTCTATATCAGCCAACTTGGATATTTCTTTTTTGGTCATCAGCAATCGTCTATTTCTTCTCGGTTCATAGCCTTTTGGTGTATTATTTTCCTGATATGGCGGAATGAAAGAATTCATGATGTATGCTTCCCCACCACGCACGATAACATAGGCACCTTCTAGGGATCCTTGATTTTTCTTGACTGATTTTACCTCAATCCCGACGAGCTCAATACCAGCCTCGATTTTCTCCAGGATTTCATAGTTAAAATGGGCCTTTTTATTTTCTACATAAGTAGTCATGAATATATCGTATCATAATTACAACATAATTTGCTCTTACCTCTTTCTCCTTTTATCGCTATACTTGATACATGGCTAATCCTGTTTCTTGGCAACTATATTCCGAAAATGAAGAAGCTTGGCAAGCAATGCTTGGTGATTGTACTAATGCACAATCTAGCATTGATTTGGAACAATTTATTTTTATTAATGATGAATTCGGCCAAAAACTTATTAATATCTGTAAAAACCGTGCCAAAGAAGGGGTACGTGTCCGTTTTCTCTGGGACGCTGCTGGCAGTTTCACTTTTTGGGGTTCAGAGTTGGTCAAAGAACTAAAAGATAGTGGTATAAAACTTTTATTCTGGAAGACACTCATTCCAGGTTATTTCAAAGTACCAAATTTTCGATATTGGTTTTTTCGCAACCACCGAAGAACTTTAGTTATTGATGGAAAATTAGGATACAGCGGTAGTCTTTGTGTCGATAATAGACTCAAAAATTGGCGAGATACAAACGTAAGACTACAAGGATCTGTAATAAATGAAATGCAAGGGGCTTTCGAACAGATGTGGGCAAGAGCTACAAATAAGAGACCTACAAAATACAAGAAATCATCAAAAGATGAAGAGTTTCGTTATATTACAAATTACCCTGCCCCAGGGCGTCGTCATATTTATTCTGAAATTTTGAAAGCAATTAGAAAAGCAGAAAAATATATTTACATAACTACTCCCTACTTTGTACCAACTCACCGACTTCTCCGTACAATAAAAGCAGCTTCATATCGTGGGGTTGATGTTAGATTGATTCTTCCAGAAAAATCAGATCATTACGTAGCAGATCTTGGAGCCAAGGCTTTTTTCAAAACTTTATTAAGTTCAGGCGTAAAAATTTATTTATATCGAGGAAATATGATCCATAGCAAATCTATTACTATTGATGACGCTTGGGCGACTGTTGGTTCTATGAATTTGGATAGTATAAGTTTGTTATACAACTTTGAAGCCAATCTTATAACCACCAATGATCGCTTTGCCAAAAAATTAAAAGAGTATTTCTTTCAAGATATATATGAATCTGTTGAATTAAATCTTAAAGACTGGCAAAAACGCCCATTTTATCAAAAATTCTTGGAAACCATGGCTCATTTGATCAAAAGGTTTCTCTAGGCCGGGATGTGTCACATCCAGATAACAGGAAAACAGTAACCCTGTCAAGCATTTGCTATCTCTATCCCAATATGCTATAAATATGACCTAACATAATCTTTGAAACATTGGCAATAAGAGTCAAAATTAATCATCAAATCAAGGCGCCAGAACTACGCGTCATAACAGTCGACGGAGAAAATCTCGGCGTTATAACCTTTTCTCAGGCACTCAAAGAAGCTCAAGATAGAGGCTTAGATTTGATAGAGATTTCACCGACCGCTGTGCCACCAGTAGCAAAAATAATGGATTATGGGAAGTATAGTTACGAGGAAAAGAAAAAGAATAAAGAAACCAAAGCCAAAACCCAGACAAGTGAACTAAAAGTTGTACAGGTAAAGATCGGAACCGGAGATCATGACCTTGAATTGAAGGCAAAAAATGTCTCAAAGTGGCTAGATGAAAATAATCGAGTCAAAATAGATCTTTTCCTAATCGGACGCTCCAAGTACATGGAAATGAATTTCCTCAAAGAGAGACTCGAGAGAATCCTCAAACTTGTAACTGTAGAATATAGGGTTGCTCAAGATATAACCAAAGGACCAAAAGGGCTTTCAATGGTTATAGAAAAGAAATAATCCTCATTCAATCAAAAAATATATGATCAAATCAAATAAATCTTATCTAAAAAGAATAAAAGTTACCAAAAACGGTAAGCTTATTTCTCGTCGCCCAGGCCAAAACCATTTCAATGCAAAAGAAAGAACAAGTACCAGTATGTCCAAACATCGCACAGCTAGAGTTGTTATGAGTAACAAAGATAGAAGTCGCTTTTTAGCAAACGCATAATTATTACAGTTTAATTAACTAACATGACAAGAGTAAAGAAAGGAGTAAATGCACTTAAGAACCGCCGATCCGTATTGCGAGCCGCAAAAGGTTTCCGTTTCCGCAGATCAAATACTGAGAGAGCGGCAAACGATGCTCTTATGCATGCTGGCGTCTATGCTTTCGCCCACCGCCGTGACAAAAAGGGTGATTTTCGCAGACTATGGAACGTCAAGATCAACGCTTCTCTTCGCCCACTAGGTTTCTCATATTCCAAATTTATAGATGTTCTAAAGAAAAAGAACATTGCCTTAGATCGCAAGATCCTCGCTGGTCTAGCCGAAAACAAACCTGAAGTTTTCAAGAGGGTTGTTGAAGGAGTTAAATAAGGTTAACCTTTAACCTTATTGTGTCATTCCCGCGCTTTTGTGTCATTCCCGGCCATACACGAATCTGTTGATTCGCCTGCGCGGGAATGGCATATATTTAATTAAATCTGTAGATATCAATTATTTCTATTTACCCCAAAACAACACTCTCTCCCGCATCTGGTGCAACCGCTTTGATTCCAAATTCATCATTAATTCTTTGTGCCAAAAACATTGAAGCCTTCGGTTCTCCCATTACCACAAAAACTTGTTTTAATTTTTCGCCAGTACCAACAAACTCTAATAGACGATCACTATCTTTGTGTGCTGAATAACCATACAAAATTTCGATATGTGCTTTAATTTTGATTATCTCTCGATAAATTCGGACTTTCCTCGCCCCATCAGCAAGTTCACGACCGAGTGATCCTACTGATTGATAACCGACTAGCAGAATTGTATTTTTGGGATCTGGCAGATATCTCCTTTCATGGCCGATCACTCTACCACCGATCGACATCCCTGAGCCAGCCAAGATTATTTTTGGGCCGTTAATATTCTCTATATCCCTAGATTCAGCAGAAGTCATAGTGAAATTTAGATGTGGAAATTTGAAAATATTATCACCGGAATTAATTTGAGCTTTGACTTTTTCATTGAAAAGATCAGTATTTTGTGAATAAATATTTGTAGCACTGATCGCCATTGGTGAATCGACAAAAACTGGTACATTTTTGATTTTATTTCTTTCAACAAAATTATTAAGTTCATATAATAGAACCTGTGTACGATCTATAGAGAAAGTTGGAATAACCAAAGTACCACCACGATCAATAGTTTCATTTATAATTTGTACTAGTTTATTCTCCCTACCCTCTCTACTTTCATGATTACGATCTCCATAGACACTTTCCATAACAAGATAATCAGCATCACCAACCCCTTCTGTATCACGAAGAAGTGGTGCTGGAGAATTACCCAAATCACCAGTAAATAAAACTTTTTTTATTTCACCATCTTGGCCAGTCAAAGAAAATTCATACATCGAAGAACCTAGGATGTGGCCAGCGTCTTTTGTGAGGATTGAAATGTCAGAAGAAAAAGAAAATTCCTGATGGTATTCAATAGTTTTCCATTGATTAAAAATCTTTTGCACATCATTCATATCATATAAAGGCTCTAGACTTTGTTTTTGTGCTTCCATTGCCATAATCCCTACCGCATCATTCAATATCACTTCTGCCAAAGCTTTGGTTTGTGGAGTTGAGTGTATCGGTCCAACATAACCATCTTTGACCAGCTTTGGTATCCGACCGACATGATCGAGGTGAGCGTGAGTGATGAATAGAGCATCAATAGAACTTGGGTTGTAAGTCCAAGACTTTCTATTTTCTTCTGTAGCAACAGCATCACCCTGAACTAAACCACAATCAATCAATATCTTTTTTTTATTAGTCTCCAGCAAAAAATTTGCTCCAGTTACAGTACCCGCTCCACCACAAAAAGTAATTTTGATTTCGTTCATTATTATATAATTATACTTTATCTAAATAAAAAACGCCCTGAGCTAGTCGAAGGGTGTTGTTTATAGATCACAGGAGTATATACCTGTTTGCACAGGTGGGTGCCTAGCTTCAAACGCCACAAGGGTCGCAGAAGAAATTGAACAGTTTGACCAGTTCGTCAGCCTCCCGAAAATATTTATTTAGAGTATTTTACTCCTGCAATCTATCTTAATTTTATTCCTATAAAAAAGTAATGCAAGGTCTTTTTGTGTTCGAACACATGTTTGACAACAAAGACAAATCTGACGATGGTAACCCTAGCCGATTATTCCAATATCCCATCCAGATCAACATCATAGAGCATTGCCTCTGCGATCAAGCGATAATTGAAGATTTCTTCTTCCTTGAACCAGTGTGAGATCTCATCTTCTGCTTCTTTGACCGAACCGGAAGCGTGAACCAAGTTGCGAACCGATCTACCATCAGTATCACTCATTCTATAAGAATCTAGGACGTAGTCACCACGAATAGTTCCAACTGCAGACATTACCGGCTCAGTACCTCCAGTTATTTTCCTTACAACCTCTACCGCATGAGCTCCTTGCCAAGCAATAACTATCACTGGGCCTTTGGTCATATAGTTGATTAAATTTTTGAGGATTTTGGCAGTGATTTGTAATGGGTCAGTATTGGGCGGAGTTAGACCTTTGTCGGTATAGCCTTTTATTGTTTTTAATCCAGTCTTTACCCGCCATTCTGGATCAAGAGTATAATGTTTTTCGATAAGCTCAACTGTTGGCACCATCATTTTTATTCCAATCATTTTGAGACCGACTCTTTCATAGCGTTTGATTATCTCACCGATCAAAGTTCTTTGGATCCCATCGGGCTTAATTATCACAAGAGTCCTCTCGTCTTTACTGTGTTTAGTCATAAAAATATGATTATTAATAACTTTAAAGGTTATTCTATACCATTATTATAAATAAAGTAATGAGCTACTTTGTCAAAATCTCTACCCCACTCTTTGTAATCACAACCGTATGCTCAAAATGAGCCGAGGGTTTACCATCAGCAGTCCTGAAAGTATATCCATCTTTATCCAATTCAATTTTCTTTGTACCAAGATTGAACATTGGTTCTATAGCCAAAACCATTCCTGTCTTCAAAGTATCACCGTGACCCTTCATTCCATAATTTGGCACATAAGGATCTTCATGAACCGAATAACCCACACCATGCCCAGCCAACTCTTCAATTAATCCATAATTATTTGCAACAGCAAATCTAGAAATCGTCTCACCTATATCACCTGTTTTTTTGCCATCTTTTGCTACTTTGATACCAGCATACAAAGCCTTCTCTGTTATTTCCAAAAGTTTAGTCAATTCAGGACTAATATTACCAACTGCAACTGTTATCGCTGCATCAGTGATGAGCCCTTTGTGGACCAAACCAAGATCAATACTGACGATATCACCTTCATTCAAAGTCTTTATTTTTTCATTTGGAATACCGTGAACAACCTCATCGTTTATCGAAACACAAAGTGCCGCTGGATAAGGTCTCTTTGCCCCATGTGGTTTGTAATCTAAAAAAGCTGAACTATCACCTCCTAGAGCAATAAGCTCTATGGCTCTATTTTCTAAATCTAAAGATGTAATACCGGGTTTGACCATGCTGACCAATTCTCGCAAAATCTGTGCATGACGTCTACCTCCTTCACGAAGGATACTGATTTCTTCTTTAGTCTTTATGGTTATCATCTATTCAAACTACAATAAGCCCATCTTTTTGGCAATATCTAGATGAACCTCTTCTTGAGGTCTTTCACCGTCAATATAAAGAAAATTATAATTTGGATTATCTCGATAAAATTCGATCGTCGGAGCTACGTCGGTCTCATACCAACCAAGTCTTTTTCTGACGTCCGCTTCATTGTCATCTTGTCGCTTTCTTTGCAATAAACGTCTCACCGCTTCTTCGGCAGATATTCCTATATTAACAACCCAAGGCTTTCCGAGTTTATAAAAATTGAACATAGAATGCAAAACGCCTGCTTCATGGAATTTGCGAGGAGTACCATCAAAGAAAATATGCTGATTGCCTTTATAATTTTCAACTAATGGTTTTACCCACATGTGAACTGTGAGAAACTCGGGCATCAAACCACCAACGTCATAAATAGCTTTTGATAATTTTTGGGTAATACTTGATCCTTGAATAAAATTACGAAATTCTTGTCCAGTATATATATAAAGTATTTCATGTTCAGGATCTTTTTCTTTCAAAAGTTTCATCAACATCTCAATCTGTGTACCCTTTCCGCAACCAGAACGACCAATAAAAATAAAGGATTGTAAATTCATTGGTGTATTATAGCGCAAGAAAGCAAAACTCAAAAGTTAATCCTGCTACGCCAGATGGTGGATCGCGAGCTACGAAGGGTTGAGTTTTAACCTATCTTTTAGTACTCCCTCATTGCCACTTGTGCATCAATCTTTTTGAGCAAATCTAGAACAACTGAGACAACAATGAGAAGAGCAGTACCGCCAACAGCAACGGAACTATCATTACTACTAGGTGAGAAAGCTTGAATTACGAGTGGAAGAATAGCGATAACACCAAGAAATAGTGCACCGACTAGAGTAATGCGGGTAACAATATTTCCAATATAATTCTGCGTATGTTCACCAGGCCTTACTCCAGGGATAAAGGCTCCTGAACGTTGAAGATTCTCTGAAATCTGTTTTGGATCAAAAGTGACAGCAGTGTAGAAATAAGTAAATAATACGATAAGAATAAAATAAATTATTCCATAAACCCATTGATTGGTTAATAATGTATTTATATATGAACCCAAATCAGCCAACCACGGATAAGCTACTATTTTGGTTAATGATTTTGCGATAATTTGAGGAAATAGAAGTATAGATAGAGCAAAGATTATTGGGATAACTCCACTTTGGTTGAGACGTAGAGGTAAATAGGTTGTAGAACCACCATAAACTTTATTACCTCTAACTTGTTTGGCATAAGTTACAGGCACAGAACGTTCTGCTTCAGTAACATAAACGACAGCAGCGACAGAAGCAATTGCGATAATTAAAACTCCAATATAAAAAGGAATATCAGAAGCACCGGTTGTAGAAATTTTCTGAATATTTTGAATAATTGACGTTGGTAAACTAGACACTATACCGGCAAAAATTATTAGAGAAACTCCATTACCAATACCATATTCTGAAATAAGTTCACCGATCCACATCAACAATAATGAACCTGCAGTAATAACCAAAACATTAACAGCAAAAGCAAAAGGTGCGAGTTGTGGCAAAACACTTTGTGATTGAAGTAAGATAATAAATCCAATAGCCTGCACAATAGCGAGAGGAGCACCTAGAAGACGTGAGTATTGAGAAAGTTTTGCTCTACCAGCCTCACCGTCATCATGGAGCATGGCTTTCCATTTTGGTGACATCATAGTCAAAAGCTGAATAATGATCGAACCTGTAATAAATGGTCCTACACCTAACATTACAATAGAAAGATTTGATAGACCTCCTCCTGAAAAAATATTGAGAAAACCTAGTAATTGACTTGAGGCTAGTAATCTAGATAAATTTGTAGCATCTACACCGGGAATTGGAATTGTTGCTAAAACACGAAATAAAACTAAAGCAAGAATGGTAAAACCAATTCTTTTCCTCAACATTGGATCTTTTAGAGCAATTGTTATTTTTTCCAAAAATTTTTGCATATTTTTACTTATCTTAAGCTTGCTTGCCCTCAGCTTGTCGAAGGGTCGAGGATTAATTGGATACTATTTTATCTCTTCTTTCTTACTGGATTCCTTTTTGATTTTTACTTCTTTTTTTTCATTTACTTCTTCCTTAGATTTTTTCTTTGTCTCCATTTTGTTTTCAGTTTTTGATTCTTCGCTTGTTTCAGTCTTCTTTTCTTTTTTTACTACTTTCTTTGCTGGTTTAACTATTTTGGAAACTGGAACTTTCTTTGGCGCATTACCAGCTGAGCCCTTTTGTTTTACTACCACCTTTTCAACTAATGGAATGATGGTACCACCTGCTTTATTGATCTTCTCTACAGCAGACTTGGATAAATAACAACCTGAAACTTTGAGTGCTTTTGTTACTTCTCCATCACCCAAAATTTTAACAGAAGGGACTTTACCAGAAAGTGTTGAAATAATACCCTTTTCTGCAAGAGTGGTGGGTGTGACTTGATCATTGATAGAAAATATTTTTTCAATAATTTCTAGATTTACAATAACTGGTCTACTTTGAAAAGGTTTATTAGAACTCTTACCACGTCCACGCAACTTTGGTAAACGCTTGATGATATCTCTCCATTCTGGACGTCTTTTATTACCAGCACGCGCTGATTGACCCTTACCTCCACGACCAGCGGTCTTTCCACGTTTGCCACCACGCGCCACGATCATGCGCTTTTTATTTGGATGTATTCTTTTTAATTGATTTGATTGCATGTTAATTATTTACTACGACAATCGGTCTCAAAGTCTTTCTTGAGACTTTACTCAATTTCTTCAAAGCTTCGATTGTAGCCTTAGCATTGTTAAGTTTATTTTTACTACCAGAAATAAATTTGGCACAAACATCTTTGATACCCGCTAATTCTATGACTGCACGAGCGGAACTACCAGCAACTACTCCACTTCCACGAGCTGGGAAAATCTTGATCACCGCACTTGAATATTTACCTTCTACAGCATGAGGAATAGTCATTTGAGGAGAAAGTGAAACTCTGATAAGATTCTTCTTTGCTTCACGAGTAGCTTTTTCTACTGACAAAGCTGTATCGCCACCCTTACCCAAACCTACACCTACACGACCCTTGTGATCCCCTGCAACTACTGCCACACTATAGGAATAACGACGACCTCCAGTTGCAACACGAGTCACACGTCTTATATCAATAATTTTTGAATCGAATTCTGGCTTTACACGCTCACGAGGTTCAATGCGATTTTTTGGATTACGACCACCTTGACCAGGGCCAACACGTCTTGCTGTATCTCCTCTCATTCTGCGTCCAGGAGTAAATTTATTTTGAGAAACTGCTACAGCTTCTTCGACAGCGACTACTTCTGGAAGAACTACGGAAACATCTACTCCTGTTGCAGGAATAGATACTTTCAATACTCCTTCATCAGTTGTATTTATATCTGTGTTCAATTTTATATCTTTATTTGGCATATAATTATTAGAATTCTAGTCCACCTTTTCGAGCAGCATCAGCGACTACTTTAACTTTACCTGTATAAATGTAACCACTGCGATCGAACACAACCTTTTTTATCTTAGCGGCAATTGCCTTTTTTGCAATATCTACACCCAATTCACTAGCTTTCTCTACTGGCTTCTTAGCTTTTGAACTTTTTGTATCTGAAGCAACCAAAGTATGACCTTTATCATCGTCTATGATCTGAGCGTAGATGAATTTCAAAGATTTGAAAACCGAAAGACGTGGTCGAAGAGCTGTACCATGAATCTTTGCGCGTATACGAGCTTTTCTGCGTGCAAATATTTTACTTTGTTTTTGAATAATTTTCATAATATTATGCGGCTTTCTTACCTTGTTTACGTCTTATAACCTCATCTGAATACCGAACACCTTTTCCTAAATAAGGTTCAGGTTTTTTGAAAGAACGAATATCGGCGGCGAATTGACCAACTTTTTCACAATCTATACCAGAAATAGTAATGGTGTTTTTTTCTGAACTAACCTTGAGATCAGCAGGAATAGAAACAGTAATCGTATGAGAAAATCCTAGAGCCAAAACCAAATCCTTACCCTTGATATCAGCTTTATAACCGATACCTTCTATAATCAATTTCTTTTCAAAAGCTTTATTTACACCAGCAATCATATTTTTTATATGAGAGGCATATGTTCCCCACTCTGCTCTAGCTTGTAAACCACCGTGACTCAAAGTTAGAGTGATTTCATTGTTAGCAATAGCGATATCAATGTTTGATTTTAATTGTTTGGTTAGAGTACCAAGTGGGCCTTTGATAGTCATAATACCGCCAGAAAAAATAGCTTCTGTCTTTGGTGGTAATACAATAGGTTTTTTTGCAATTCTTGACATATATTTTTATTACCAAATCTTAAACAAAACTTCTCCACCAACTTTATTCTTTTTTGCTTCGACGTCAGTCATTATGCCTTTTGATGTAGAAATGAAACTATTTCCGAAGCCACTGCGGTACATACGAATATCACTTGATTTCAAATAAATACGACGTGATGGTTTGGAAATACGCTCTGCACCATGAATACGTGGACCGTTGTCTGAGTAAATAAGACTTAGTTCCAAATCTCTAGTAAAATCTTTACCTTTCTTTTCTACTTTTGAAATGTAACCAGCCTTTTTCAAAGCATGAGCAACACTTTCGGCATATTTGGAATATGAAACAATAACAGAAGACTTCTTAGCGTCACTGCTATTCTTGATACGAATTATAAAATCTGAAATTGGGTCGGTTACCATGATGATTTTTTTATACCTGGAATAACTCCTTCATTGGCGAATTCTCGGAAACAGATACGACAAATATCGAAATCTCTCATATATCCACGCTTGCGACCACAACGGAAACAGCGACGAACTACCCTAGATTTGAACTTGGGCTTCTTTTGAGATCTTGCTATAACTGATGTTTTTGCCATTTTTGTAAAAAAATGAAGATTGGTTAGCTTGCCCCGAGCGAATCTCAACCTCTGAAATCGCAGATGATTATGTAGAGTCGGAGGGCCATGCTTCCAATCAATATTTTATTTAAATACCCTATTTCTTAAGGTTTTTGTAGCTTAGCAGATCGAGGGGTGGGAGTCAATGCACGCGCATGGTGTCCACATTCTGGTACACTACTACTTCCCACCCACTATCCCAACCTTCCCTCTGCAGAAAATTCTTTTTACTGACAACACCTTTTGTTCTCACGTCAAAAGTACTGACAAATTGTACCCACCCTTTTATTAAATGAAATGAATCGAAAAGGAGGGTGACAATTTGTCCCCCTCCTTGCTAAATTATGTCTATGACTTTCTACTTCTTCTTTCCTCCTTCTTCCTCTCTCTTGAGTGGCATACCGATATGTTCCAAAAATGCTAGAGTAGCCTTTTTGTCACCAGAAGATGTGACGATAGTAACAGCAAAACCGAAAACGTCTTTCAAATCTTCATCAGCAGTCTCGGCGAAAATAGTGTGTTCACGAATACCGAGAGTATAGTTTCCCATAGCATCTACAGACTCTCTCGAAAGACCACGAAAGTCTTTTGTACGAGGTAGAGCGATATTGATCAAACGATCTAGGAATTCATACATTCTCTTACCACGGAGTGTAATTTGATAACCAATAGCATCACCTAGACGAGTCTTGAATGTAGCGATAGCCTTCTTGGTTCTACGCACAGCCGGCTTCTGGCCTGTAATACGGGATAATCTATTTTCAATAAGTTCAATCTTCTTTTTGTCTTTTACTGAACCGAAACCGCAAGAAACAACTGCTTTTAGCAGTCTTGGGGTTTGCATAGGATTTGTCAAACCAAGCTTCTCTTTTAGAGCTTTATAAGATTCATTATTCAATTCGTAAACTGTTTTGTGTATCATGGTTTTTTCGGATTGGATTATTACCAACCTATATTATTAATTAAATTATTTCTTTGCTTCAGCTTTTTTTGCTTTGACCACCTTTGCACCTTTGGCCTCATCAGCATTCTTTGCTTTAGAAGCGTTGAAAGGCATTGCAATCTGTACCACTTGGCCTTTTTGACCTTGCTTACGAGCACGTTCATGTTTATTTATAACATTAACACCTTCAACTACAATCTGATTCTTTGCAGGAAAAGCTTTGACAACCTTTCCAGTCTTTCCTTTGTCATCACCTGACAAGATTATTACATTATCTCCTTTCTTTATATGCATAGTAGTAAAATTAAATCTTAAAATTAGACAATTTCAGAAGCCTTACTTGCAATAGTTTTGAATCCAGCTTCACCAATCTCTCTTGGTATTGGACCGAAGATACGTCCGGCAATAGGCTCTTTCTTATCTTTTTCGATAATCACAACGGCATTCTCATCAAAACGAATATAAGAACCATCTTTGCGTCTAATTGGCTTGGTCTGACGTACAACTACAGCACGTAGAACATCTTTCTTCTTGATAGCTTTTCGTGGTTCAGCTTTTTGTACAGAAAGGATGACTAGTTCACCAACTTCTGCATAACGCTTTCTTGTAGCACCTAGTACTTTGAAAATACGTCCGATCTTAGCTCCGGAGTTATCTGCAATATTTACGATCGAACGTGGTTGAATCATTGTAGTATTAAAATAGTTTAGGCAATAATTCTGAAAGACTTATTCTTGGAAAGTGGTCGGCAAGACTCAATAGTTACAGTGTCTCCCATCTTCTTCAAATTTCCAGGATTATGAGCCATCAACTTTGTTGTTCTTGCCATGAACTTTTTGTATTTTGGATGTTTTTCATAACGCTTAATAGAAACGACTGCTGTATCCTTCATCTTATCAGAAACAATAACACCAATGAATGTTTGGCGTGATTTCTTTTGAATTGGTTGGTTTGGTGTCATGTGAGTGATGATAGTACTTTAAAATGTGAAAAATGTCCAGTTAACTTTTCATTTGAGTCAAAACTGTCATCATTCGAGCAATGTCTTTTTTCAACTCTCTTCCCTCTTTGACATTTTTGGTTTTGGCTCCTGCTGAACCAAAACGAAAAACTCTAATAGCTTCACGCTTTTCAGAAATAAGTTTGTGAAGATCTTCTCTAGTTTTTGTTTTAATTTCTTTTATTTTCATATTATATTCTGCTTACAACCCTGGTCTTAACTGGAAGCTTGGTACCCGCTTTACGCAATGCCTCGGTAGCCACAATCTGATCAACACCATCAATCTCAAACATTATTCTTCCCGGCTTAACTTCTGCAATAAAACCGACTGGATCACCTTTTCCTTTTCCCATCTTTACTTCCGCAGGCTTCTGAGTATAAGGATGATCTGGAAATACACGAATCCAAACTTTACCAGATTTGGTGGCATAACGGGCCATAACTTTTCTAGCTGATTCTAATTGATTGGAAGTAATACGAGCATACTCCATAGCTTTCAAACCAAAAGAACCAAATGAAACTTTTGTTCCACGAGTATCAGCATGAGCCGCCTCCTTTGCAGGATGGGTTCTCATTGTAAACCACTTTCGATGTTTGACTTTTTTAGGGAATAACATGTTGGTTGTATTTATTCTTTCTTACCATCCTTACCTTTTTGTTTGAAAATTTCACCTCGATATATCCAGACTTTGATACCGATATCTCCATATGTCATATGAGCTTTTTCTCTAGCAAAATCGATATCTGCTCGGAGAGTCTGAAGTGGAATTCTACCTTTCTTCATATCTTCACTTCTAGCAATTTCAGCACCACCCAAACGGCCACCTAGGCGAACACGAATACCTTGAACATCTTTATTGGCCATTACTTTTTCTAGTGACTGTTTCATTACTCTTCGATATGGCAAACGCTTTTCTAATGATTCAGCAATAGTCATACCGACAAGAGATGCGTTGGACTCAGGATTACGTATTTCTTCTACGTCCAATTTCAACTCCTGATCAATCACCTCGACTTTATTCTTCTTCAAAAGTTTCAAAATCTTTACTCGTAATTTCACCACCCCATCTCCCGCCTTGCCAATAAGTAAACCGGGACGTGAAGTTTTGATAATTACTCTAAGAGTTTTTCGATTACGTTCGATATCCAAACCACCAATATAGTTAGTTCTTAATTCTTTGATCAGAAATTCTCTAATAAGTAGATCGGCCTTAAGAGCGGTACGATAACTTTTGTGTACATAAAACCAGCGACTTTTCCAATCGCGAATGATTCCTAAACGATGTGAATATGGATGAACGGTGTGTGACATATTATTATTTAGGTTTTTTTACTGATTTAATCGCTACTTTTGCTTCTGATTTTACAACCTTCTTATTTTCAGCAACTGAAGCAAGCATGATACTAACGTGACTTGTTCTCTTCTTAATAGGGTGAGCAGAACCACGAGAAACTGGTCTGTGTCTTTTCAAAACAACACCCTGATCAACTCTTATTTCTTTTACGATAAGGTTTTCAGGATCGATATTAAAATTGTGTTTTGCATTAGCAATAGCAGAAGAAAGAAGGTCGTTTAACGGACCCTTAGCTTTCTTATCAGCATGAATCAAAATCTGACCAGCTAAAATAACATTTTTACCACGAATCATATCTGCAACTACCCTGATCTTACGTGGAGTTATTCTGAAATTCTTAAGTGAAGCAGTAATCATAAAAATATATTATTTCTTTGGAGCAGACGCTGTGGTAGCGGCTTCTTTTGCAGACTTTGCAGCAGCCATTTCGGCTTCTTTAGCTTTCATTTCTATCTCCTTTTGCATTTTACCTCCATGTCTTACGAATTTACGTGTTGGAGAGAATTCACCAAGCCTATGACCTACCATATCCTCAGTTACCAAAACGTCTACATGTACTCGGCCATTGTATACGCCAAAAGTAAAACCTACCATTTCTGGTGAAATTTGTGAGCGTCTTGCCCAAGTCTTTATTGTAGCTGTTACGCCAGGCTTTTTGCCAGCAATCTTTTTTGTAAGATTTTCATCAACGTATGGGCCTTTATATAGTGATCGTGACATGAAAAGTGAATTAAAATAGCTCTAGATGAGCGTGCACGCATGTTAACAGAGCCTTGATTTGAAGTCAAGGAAATGAACACTAATCACATTTTCTTCTTTTAAGCTCAGAATTAAAAGATATTGGAGTACGACGAGTTTATTAAATTATGATACAATTATCTCGATCTCTCATATTTTCTCATGCAATATAAAATATTAATTGATGGCAGTCCAATACTCAATGGAAACATTATAGACGTCAGTATTATTTTAGGTATGTTAATACTAATTTTATCAGTACTAATTCTATACATATGGAAGCGCTTCAAAGAAAACGACCATATAAAATATGAATTTATTACTATAGTTGCTCACAAGTTTCGAACCCCAATGACCTATATAAAATGGGTCTGCGACACACTAATTCCCGACGAGACTGATTCGTTCAAAAATAAAAGTTTAGAAGATGTAAGAAAATCTAATCAAAAAATCATAGACCTGACTGGTACTCTTATAGAAATTGCAGATTCAGAAAATTCGGGGGGTGTAACATATGTCATGGAGAAAATACTTATTTATGATTTCATAAAAAGTGTATCCGATAAATTCAACGATACTCTTCATGAAAAAAATTTATTTTTTAGTTTAAATTGTGAAAATCGCAATCTCAAGATTAAGGTAGATAAATCAAGATTTGAATTTGTTATATATACTCTTTTGGAAAATGCCTGTAATTACACACAACCAGGAAAGAATGTGGCGATCAATATAACAGAGAGTTTATTCAAAGTTAGAATTTCAGTACAAGACGATGGAATTGGTATTTCTAAACAAGATTTACGTCATGTGTTTAAGAAATTTTATCGAGGAAAAAACGCTAGAGTAACTGATACTGAAGGATTAGGAGTTGGACTTTATCTCGCTTCATCAATAACAAAACACTTTAGAGGAAGTATCAGAGTTGAGTCTGTAGGAGAAAATATGGGATCAACATTTACTGTTTCCCTACCAAGATATAGATAAAAACTCTATTTGTCCAACATAAAAACAAAAATCTTGTGAAAGATTTTGTTTCCTGTTCTTATCAAAAAATTATACATGTAGATTATTGTAACAGAGCTGAACTAGACAATCAAAATTAGACCGAACTTCTCATGTTCTTACCTGGCTGTCGGCGAGAAACAACATAAACATTGGAATATTTCTTCGATCGGCGCGTTTTTTGACCTTTTCCTGCTGGTTTACCCCAACGAGTCTTTAGTCTTCGTAGGCCGCGCCCTTGTCTCTGTTCGCCTCCGCCATATGGGTGATCTACAGGGTTCTGAGCAGTACCACGAACTGTAGGACGAATACCCATCCAACGTGACCTGCCGGCTTTTCCAATATTAACTAAACGTGACTCTTCGTTCGAAACAGCACCAATACTTGCCCATGCATTTTCATGAATCTTGCGAATTTCAGTTGATGGCATCTTGACGTGAGTATAACCAGCATCATTTGCAACTACTTGAGCAAAAGATCCTGCAGAACGAACTAGTTTTGCACCAGAACCAGGTTTGACTTCAATATTAAAAATAAATGTACCAACTGGAATATTTTTGAGAGGAAGACGGTTACCTGTTTCAATAGGAGCAATCTCTGAGACAATAAAAGAATTACCAACTTTCATTGTCTTTGGCAAAAGAACATAACGCTTTGCTCCATCTTTATAATTTACAATACCGATGTATCCAGTACGAAAAGGATCATATTCAACAGTCTTCACTGTAGCGATAATATCCTTTTTATCATACATAAAATCAATATCTCGAAAGAGTTTCTTGTGACCTCCACCCTGATGTCTAACTGTAATACGGCCAGCGGAGTTTCTACCGACATCTCTCTTCATACCATGAGTAAGTGCTTTGTGAGGTTCAGAAACAGTCAAATATTCCTTGAAAGGAAGAACTGTCATGTGTCGGCGTGATTTACTTGTAGGTCTAAATGATTTCATGTTTTTGTTATACAAAATCTATCTTTTCTCCTTTTTTAACAGTAATAATAGCTTTTTTCATACCAGGTACTGAACCGTGGCGACCTCTAACAAAAACATTTTTTGCTGGAGTATTTATGATCCTTATCTGAACTGGAAAAATCTTGTATAAAGCTACAAAAGCCTTTTTTACCATAGATTTATTGGAATTATTTGATATTTCAAATGTATATACTCCACCCTGACTCAAAACACCAGACTTTTCTGTAATTCTAGGACGAATAATAACTGAAGCAGAACTTGTTGCTGATTCTGATTGTAAACTAGGGGCAATAACTTTTGAAACTACAACTTTTTCTGCTTTATTTCCAGAAATTTTCTTTGCTCCAACCAAAGATGACTTTGAAGGTCTCTTATCTTTTGCAGACTTAGTAACTTGAGCGTTTTGCTCTAGCTTTTCGTCTTTTCTCTTTTTAAAACCGAAGATTGCCATATTTGTAAAATTAAATCTGAAAAATTAAATATTAAATCTATTCCATCTTAGCGGTCAATGCTTTCAAAGATTCCTCAGGGTTGGTAATTATAAGAAACGTATGATTGAGAATAGAAACTGGATTGATGTTACGAAATTCCTCAACTGAAACATTGCCAAAATTATTGAAGCTCTTTTCTATAGTAACAGTTTTTTTATCCAAAGCTATAATAGCTGTATTTTGCTTCTTTGTAGCTAATTTTTCATATCCTTTTATCTTTGAAAGCGAAATTAGGATAGTTTTTGCATCTTTGGACTTTGGTGTGTCTAGTTTTAGAGTATCAATAAAAAGAACTTCACCCTCTTTATATTTTTTTGAAAGAATAGAGAGAAAAGCTTTTGTCTTAGCCTTCTTATTGATTTTTCGATCATAATTCTGAGTATTACGAGGACCGTGTGCAATACCACCACCAATCCAAATAGGAGAACGAGTAGAACCGTGGCGAGCGCGACCAGTACCTTTTTGTTTCCAAGGTTTTTTACCTCCACCACGAACTTCACCCCTAGTCTTTGTGTGGGCAATATTACTTCTTGAATTTGAATTCATCAAACGAACAACTTCATGCACAAGATCAGCGTTCCATGGAACACCAAAAACAGATTCCGGTAATGAAATCTTTCCTGTTGACTTACCTGCTTGACTGTATATTGTTGCTTCCATGAAAGAAAATAGGCTCTATGAGCGTGGAAAGAATCTTAACAGAGGCTTGGTTTGAAGTCAATGTAGCTACGGTGTCATAGTTAAATCGGTTGACACGTGTCATAGTAGTACCTCAAGTTCTAGCTTGAATCATTACACTCTCCAAATACTTCACATTTTTATTCTTTCTTTATTGCAAACCTCACCGCCAAAACAGCCCCTGTTATTATCACAAAAATCCCAATTGTTCGTATTATAGAACCGAACAAATGTGCTTGATTCAATAAATCAAATTTTTCTAAAAGAAAATTCCAATCGTGAATAACCGAATCGCCACCAAGTAAAGGTAAGTTCATATAAAGAGCATCGGAAACATAAACCGAAACATTTACAAAATTATAGCCGAACCACATAAAAACTATAGATGCTGAATAAAAATCACGACGCAAAAAGAAATAAACTGAAAAGACAAATGGAATTAATACCTGATTGAAAGAACCACCAACTATTGAAATAGTTTGACCAAAAAATATAAATATCCAATGTCCTGCTTCATGAATAATCAAATCTACATTATCTATAAAATGCCAATTCTGGGCATTTAGTGCACAATACATGAAGTACCAAGCAAAAATTAGAGCTCCGATTACACGGAGATAGACTTTGTTTTTTGATTCAGTTTCGGTTGAAAATGAATATTGGTCCATAATTTAAATAATACCAGAAACCGGGATGTGTCACATCCTGGAAATTACTCATATCTCAAAGCCTCTATTGGGCTTTTCAATGAAGCTTTGCGTGCTGGGTAACCTCCGAAAATAAGACCGATCAAAGCCGAAACACTAAAACCTAGAAATGCCCCACCCCAGGGAAAGACAAAAGACCAATCCACACCCAAACCGCGTGACAAACCAATAGCTGTTGCAAACGCTAAACTTGCTCCAAGGATTATTCCGACAATTCCACCAATCGCCGTAAGTAAAACTGCCTCCAATAGAAATTGAGTTAGAATATCTCTATCAGTTGCCCCCAAAGCTTTTCGTAAGCCAATTTCGCGCGTTCTTTCTGTAACCGAAACAAGCATAATATTCATAATCCCGACACCACCAACAAATAGAGCGATCGAAGCTACTGCAACTAGAAAATATGTCAATGCACCGGTAATGGTTGATAATCTACTAGCTAAATCTTGTTGAGTTTGAACAGTAAAATCATCTTTAGTTGGATCAGTTATTCCATGAGATTCACGCAAAGTTAGTTTTATATCCTCAGCAGTTACAGGAACATCTTTATCAGAATTAGCCTGAATAATTATTCTACTAAAAGATTTTTTACCAGTAATATAATCTTGTGCAGTAGTATATGGAATTAAAGCCATGTCATCAAAATTTAACAAAGAACCACCCCCTGTTTCCGGAAGAACACCCAAAACACGAAAATTCCTGCCCTTTATTTTTACTTTCTTCCCAATCGGATCATCGTCTATAAAAAGTTTACTAGATATCTTGGAACCCAGAACCACAACGTCACTCTTGGATGAGACTTGGTCTTGATTGAAAAACTCACCTCTAGGATTCAAATCGAAGATATCGGTCATGAGATCAGTTGCTCCAAAAATTGACACTTGATAAGTATTTGAATTGTAAGAAGCAGACCCAGCACCAATAACGGTTGGCATTATTGTTTTGACCCCAGGAACATTTGCCTTATTTCTCAAAGCAATCAAATCCTTTTCTTTCAAAGAATCACTAAATAAAAATGCTACATCCGATGGGCCACTAGGTTCTCGTCCGGGAATGATGGCAATAGTATTAGTACCCAAACCTTGTACTTGTCCCAAGATCAATTCTTGTGCACCAGCCCCAAGTGCCACCACCATAATTATAGAAGTAATCCCAATAACTATACCCAGAATCGTCAGCGCTGAACGCGAACGATTTGTGCTGAGACCAGTCAATGCGGTTGTAAATGTGTGTTTCCAAGTCATATAATCTTTATGTTTTATTTAACGAACTCATCTTCGGCAGTTAGACGGCTTCTTACTTTCTTGTCGCTCTCTATTTCACCATCGAGAAGATTGATAATTCTTTCCGCGTGTTCTGCGGTAGAAGTTTCGTGAGTAATGAGAATGATAGTCTTACCGTGTTCTTCATTTAAATTTTGAATAATAGACATGACATTTTTACCTGATTTTGAATCTAAGTTTCCAGTTGGTTCATCTGCAAAGATAACTTCTGGATCTGTAACCAATGCTCTAGCAATAGCTACTCGTTGTTTTTCTCCACCGGACAATTCAGAGGGTTGATGCATCATCCTATGCCCCAAACCAACAGAACGAACAGCTTCAGTTGCTCTAGTTTCCCATTCTTTTTCCGGTATTTTAGAATAAATAAGGGGCAAACGCACATTATCTAAAACCGATGTCCTAGGGAGGAGATTGAACGATTGGAAAACGAACCCTATTTCCCTATTACGTAAATCAGCTAATTCATTACTCGTATATAGAGATGTATTTTTGCCATTAAAAATATATTTACCCTTGGTTGGCACATCCAAAAGACCAAGTAGGTGCAAAAGAGTAGATTTTCCGCTTCCAGAAGGACCCATTATTGCCAAAAATTCACCTTTGCGAACTGTAAAAGATACATCTTCAAGAGCAACTGTATCTGTGCCATCTTGATATGATTTCCTTAAATTGTAGACTTCGATTATATTCATGCATCTTATTTTACATAAGTCACCACTTTATCACCAACATTTATTCCAGAAATTACTTCTACCATTGCATCGGAGCCTTTTAGACCTACTATAATCGGCACACTGAAGTAATTTTTACCGTTTAAACTTACAATTCTTACTACTTTCTTATCATTTTCTGTTATAACAGCTCTGGATAGTATCGTTACAACATTTTTCTTCTCATTAGTTAAGATATCAAGATTTGCAGTCATACCTGATTTTATTCTTTCGTCATTATAAACAAATTTAAGTACTATTCTATATGTTGGTACACCTTCAAGCACGGTTTCAGCTGGATCAATAGCAAATACTACTGTTGTAAAATCTACATATTGTCCATACGCATCGAGGGTTGTAGAAGCAAAATCTCCTATAGAAATTTTGGCAATATCGGCCTCTGGAACATAAGCTTCTGTCTTATAGTCTCCGTCACTTATCACTCCAAAAACTATCGTCCCTGGTGATACAAATTCACCTATATCCGTTTCAGCTTTTGTCACAATTCCATCTATGGGTGAAACTAAAGTGTTTTTTTGTAATTCAACTTTATAATTTTCTACTACTGATTTTTGAGACTGGGCTGATTCTGCAGAAGATCCTGCATTCTTGAGTAAATAATTATTATAAATTTGATTGTAATTTGAAATCGCATTTTCAAGAGTAGATTTTGCACTAGCCACCGCAGTAACCGCTTGATTGAGGGAAGATAAACCAGAATTTATAGATGTAACATGAGTATCGATAGTTGCTCTAGATATTCCAGAGTTTGAAGTGTTTAGATCATTTACAATCACAGATAATTTGTCCACGAAAACTTTGACAACAATCTCGTTTGTATTAGCAGATAATATCAGACCCAAAGCATTGTCTGTGGAAGTTGCTTTTTCAAGATCTTTTTTCCACTTGATCAGAATCTCTGAAACTTGAACCCTGTCATTAGATATTGAGATTTGAGAAGCTTGAGAAGGAGTACGAATATTGATAGTTGGATTTACACTTTGAGGATTATCGAACAAGACGTCAACATAATTGTTTATTGCGGTTTGAGTCAAATTTAGTGCAGATCTTGAAGCATTTATAGCATCTTGCTTTGCATTAGATAGAGAAACGCTAGCGGTATTGATTTTGGACTGTTCCAGAGCCAATTCTGGCTCATTCAAACCCCTTGTAATATCGGCGAGCTTGGCTAAAGCAGAGTTTAGACTAGCTCTGTCACCTGACGAATCTAAATTAGCCAGAATATCACCCTTTTTTACTATATCCCCGACTTTGACTTTAATTGAAACTACTTTACCGCCCTTTTCGAAAGCCAGATCAGCCTTTTCTGTTGGATAAATCTTGCCTGTAACACCTACACGTTCTGTAATATTGCCGATAATTGCTGTAGTAAAATCAAAAGTTACAGGTTTCGTGCGACCAAAAATAAAATATGAAATAATCGCCACAAGAACAATAACACTGATTATTGTGTATTTATTTTTTATATACCTATTAATAAAAGACTTTTTTTGCATTCAAGTTAATTATAGCAGAAAAAAGATGGCGTTGGTAAACAACGGTGTTGGTAAACAAAAAGAAAACCGCTTTCGCGGTTCTCTTTTTGTAAAAAATTTATTTAAACATGCTCTACTTTGCAACAATCTCCACCAACGTTCCCCTTCTGCCTGGTATAGCACCACCAACATAGATAACATTTTCCTCAACATCGATATGAGCAACTTTTAGATTCTTGACCGTAATACGATCACTACCCATTCTACCGGCCATGCGCATACCTACTGGTACATGAGTACGTAGACCACCTCCAATAGAACCGGGCTCGCGTTCTGAGTGCTTCTGGCCGTGTGTTCGTGGACCTCCGTGGAAACCGTGACGCTTCACAACACCTTGGAAACCTTTACCTTTTGATACTGCACTGACAGTGACCATATCTCCTGCATTAAATTGAGAAATTTCAATCTTATCTCCAACTTTCTGAGCAATAGGGCCATTTTCTGGCATTACACGAAATTCTCGCAAAGAAGCAAAAGATCCTAATTCTTTGAAATGACCTTTTTGAGCTTTATTAATCCTGTTTGGATTACGAGAACCTTCTCCTATTTGGACAGCTTCGTAACCATCGAGACCACTAGTGCGAACTTGAGTCACGATGTTGCCACGGACTTGTACAGCCGTAACTGGAATAGCCTCGCCCTTAGCATCGAAGATTTGTGTCATATTAAGTTTTCTTCCTAGAATGAATTTCATTGCAGTGTTTTAATTGTTTTATTTCTCGCCTTATCCCTTGCTTCGTTCAGAATGATTTCTCATTCCAAAGCCTTACAGTAGAAGGGTGATAAATTACATCATCTTTACATCTATATTTACACCTGATGGAAGGCTCAGGTTTGTTAGAGCTTCAATAACTTTTGGATTTGGATTAATGATATCTACCAACCTCTTATGAACTCTCATCTCAAACTGTTCACGAGAGTTCTTGTCGATAAATGAAGAACGGTTAACTGTGTACTTCTTGATCTCAGTTGGTAAAGGAACTGGACCGTGAATCTCTGCATCATAACGAGCAGCAGTATCCATAATCTGTTTCAAAGAAGCATCAAGAATCTTATGTTCATAAGCACGGACCCTGATCCTTAGATGAGGAGTTTCGCCCAAAACCTTTGCCTTACGAATTTTTGGCGTCTTGGTCTTTTTGGTTGTATCAGCTGTTGTTGACATAATTAGACAATAACCTTTGTTACAACACCTGCACCAACGGTCTTACCACCTTCACGAACAGCAAATCTCTGCTTATCTTCTAGAGCAACTGGAGCAACGAGCTTTACCTTGAAAGTGATAGTATCTCCTGGCATAACCATTTCAACCTTTTCAGGAAGAGTAACTTCTCCTGTTACATCAGTTGTTCTGATATAGAACTGAGGTTTGTAACCGGTGAAGAATGGAGTGTGGCGACCACCTTCTTCTTTCTTCAAAACATAAACTTCAGATTCGAATTCTGTATGAGGCTTCACTGTACCTGTTTTAGCCAAGACTTGACCACGAGAAACATCATCCTTTGCTGTACCTCTTAGTAGAAGTCCTGCATTATCTCCTGCCATACCCTCTTTTAGAGATTTGTTGAACATTTCAATACCTGTAATAACAGTTTTAGTTGTATCTTTGAAACCGACAACTTCAACTTCTTCACCAACTTTGATCACACCTCTTTCAATACGACCTGTTACTACAGTTCCACGACCTTCGATAGAGAAAATGTCTTCAATAGGCATAAGGAAAGGTTTATCAACTTCACGAATTGGAGTTGGGATATAACTATCTAGAGCAGCGATGAGCTCATCAACTTTTGTTGACCAAGCCACATCACCATTCAAGGCATTTGAAGCAGAACCTCTGATGACTGGAGTATTTTTGCCATCAAATTTGTTCTTGGTTAGAAGTTCACGCACTTCTTCTTCAACTAGATCAATAAGATCGGTTTCTGGAACTAGATCACACTTATTTAGGAAAACAACGATTTTTGGAACACCGACTTGGTAAGCCAAAAGAACGTGTTCACGTGTCTGTGGCATAACACCATCAGTCGCTGAAACTACTAGGATTGCTCCGTCCATCTGAGCAGCACCGGTGATCATGTTCTTGATGAAGTCGGCGTGTCCTGGACAGTCGATGTGAGCATAGTGACGTGTTGGTGACTCGTATTCTACGTGAGACAAAGAAATTGTAACTGTTTTTGTTGCATCACGAACAGTACCTCCCTTTGTAATATCTGCGTAAGCTTTGACATTGGCCAAACCCTTTTTTGCTTGAACAGCCAAAAGAGCGGCGGTCAGAGTAGACTTGCCGTGGTCAATGTGGCCGATTGTGCCTACGTTAACGTGAGGCTTGGAACGATTAAATTCTGCTGTTGCCATATGATTATTGTTTTAGTGCTTTAGCTCGCATTGTATGGGCGTGATAGTTCCTCGACAAGCTCGGAACAAGCCACACAGCGAGAGCCAAAGATAAATTGTTAATAGCTAATAAAACGCATTACTGCGCGTAAGAGTAGGCTATCATAATGCAAATAAATACGCAAATTCCCTGAGGTGTAACCTCTAGAAAACAAAAACCCCTGTGCTAGGGGGGTTTTTGTTTGTTTAATCACAGATTATTATCTAACTATCGAACCTTGGCTTGATGTTGGAGTAGGACTTGGTGATGGGGTTGAATATGATGATGTAATACTAAACTTTCCACTCCAAATATTAGCTTCTCTTGCTTCAGATCTATATATATCTATCTGATAATTATTACCATTATCTAATTGTGGAATTACCCATTCGAAAGAGCTTGAACCATCGATTCCTGACGATCTCACCATAATATTATTAGCAATAGTTCTTGTAGTTTTAGAATCTTTTAGAAGTATTGTGTAATTTTCAACATCACGAGTATACTTTTCGTTCCATTTGATCAAAATCTTATTGCCAACACTATAGATTTCTCCACCTTTAGGAGAGATGATGTAAGAATTTGGTGTAACTATTGGACTTGGTGATGGGGTTGAGTATGATGATGTAATACTAAACAACGAACCTTTTCCAGAACCCACAACACCGCCACCTGCCACATCAGTTTTTACAGCATTGACTTTAATATAATATGCATCTTTTATCTTATCTGCTTTTAATCCAGATCCATCAGTAATTTGTTTAACAAAATACCAAACAGCAAATGAATTATAATTATTTTGATATTTAGATATTTTTGTATTCTCATCTAAAGAAACTTCGACATTAGCAATGCTGTTACCTAATATAATTTGATAATAATCAAAGTCACCTGAATATCCAGTCCACTGAACTTTGAATTGATCGCTAGAATCAACAATTCCAGAGTTTGGGTTTAGTACTTTAATCAAATTTTGATTATTTCCAGAATTTGTATTATTACCACACGAACCATTGATAGCTGCCATGGTCAAAGGTCCGACAAAACCAGTATTTGGAACGCCGATACTTCTCTGATATTCCATTACTGCACTCTGTGTTTCTATACCAAAATAACCTCTTGGACTTGCTCCGGAATTAATACTTGGAAAAGAATAACCTTTTGCAATTAGAAAATTTTGCAAAAGACTGACATTCGTACCCGTGTCCCCAACTTTTAAATAGGTTGTTAAATTAAGACAAGGTTTTACAGGAGAAGGAGGTGTAAAAGAAGGTGTGAAAGTTGGCTTATCAACATTTGATGGCGTACAAGCATATCCCGTAGGACAGATTGGTAATTTCGGAGTACATGTATAACCTGCTGGACAAACTATCCCCTGACCTACTTGAGCGTTTGTTGAATGACTATTCATCGCCACAAAAGCAAATATTGTAAACGAAACAAAACTTAATAAACCTATCTTTTTCATGTAATTTTAATTATTAATATCTAATGTAGTAAAACAGCCGACGCCGTTTGCATCATTCTAACACCCCCCCATTAAAAGATAGTAATGTTGTACACAGAAAATTCTCGAGGTTAGACCCCGAGAAAATAAATATCTTTCTTACTTCCTCTTCTCCTTTATTGTCTCCGCCACACTCGCTGGTACAACATCATAATGATCAAATTCCATCATTGCACTTCCTTGACCCGATGTCATGGAACGTAATTGTGTTGTATAACCGAACATTTCTGAAAGTGGGACTTTTGCAATAATAGAAACATTTTGACCTTTTTGATTTTGACCTTCGATAAGACCACGCTTTGAAGCGATAGAACCGTTAACATCTCCGATATATTTTTCTGGACACACAACTTCCAATTTCATAATAGGCTCAAGAATAACTGGTTTTGCTCTTTTGGCTGCATCTTGGAAAGCCTGAGAAGCGGCGATTTTGTAAGCAATTTCTGATGAGTCAACATCGTGATAAGAACCAAATGTTAATTCACAAGAAATGTTTACTAGTTTATAACCAGCAACGATACCGCGATCCATAGCCTCGTGCACACCTTTTTCTACAGCTGGAATAAATTCATTTGGGATAACACCACCTTTGATAGAGTTAATAAATTCAAAATCATCATAACGATGAACAGTTTTTGGAATTTTCTCACCTTCTGGCCATGGTTCCATAGGTTTCAAGGTGATGCGAACGTGTCCATATTGACCTTTTCCACCAGTTTGTTTGATATATTTATTTTCGGCTTCAGCACTAGACTGAATAGTTTCTCGGTATGCTACCTGAGGTTCACCAACATTAGCTTCTACTCCAAATTCGCGCTTCATACGATCTACCATAATCTCCAAATGTAATTCTCCCATTCCAGAAATAATAGTTTCACCTGTCTCTTGATTTGAAGAAATTCTAAATGTTGGATCTTCATTACCTAGTTTACGAAGTGCCATACCCATTTTCTCCTGATCAGCCTTGGTCTTTGGTTCGATACGTAGAGAGATAACTGGTTCCATGAATTTGATTACTTCCAAAACTATAGGATTATTCTCATCACAGAAAGTGTGAGATGTCAGAGCATCTTTTAGGCCTACGGCAGCCGCTATCTCACCAGCAAAAACTTTCTTTACTTCTTCCCTTTTGTCAGCCTGTAAACGAACGATACGACCCAAACGCTCTTTTTTTCCAGTACTTGAGTTGTAAATATATGTTCCAGACTCTATTGTTCCAGAATAAACTCGGAAGAATGTTAATTGCCCAACGAATGGATCATTTTGTAATTTGAAAGCCAGAGCAGAAAAAGGTTCACTGTCATCAGCATGACGTAAGATTTCTTCTCCTGTATTTGGATTGATACCTTTTATTGATTCAATATCTAGAGGTGATGGTAGATAATCTACGACTGCATCTAGAACCAACTGAACACCGATATTTTTCAAAGCCGAACCAGTAAATACCGGAAAAAGTGCATTGTTAATTACAGCTTTGCGAGCAATTGCTTTTAATTCTTTAGCTGAAATTTCTTTACCCTCTAGATATGATTGCATCGCCACATCATCATTTTCGACTATTTTCTCCACCAATTCTGCATGATATTTCTTTGCATCTGCTACCAAATCTGTTGGAATTTCAGCCTCTATTATCTTGTCACCCATTTCACCTTCGAAATAATAGGCTTTCATATGCAAAAGATCTACAACACCCTTGTGTTCACCTTCCAAACCAATTGGAATTTGAAATCTTACAGCGTGTTTATTGAGTCTTTCTAAAATAGATTTGTATGAACGTTCGAAAGATGCTCCCATGCGGTCCATTTTATTTATGAAACAAAGACGTGGCACCTTGCCGTCATCTGCATAACGCCAGTTTGTTTCTGATTGAGGTTCTACACCAGCCACACCATCGAATACCACAACCGCTCCATCTAGTACACGCAAAGAACGCTTCACTTCTACAGTAAAGTCGATGTGTCCCGGAGTATCGATAACGTTGAATCGAACTTTTTGCGACAAATCGGTCTTTGGCATGTATGTAGGATTCCAAAAACAAGTAATAGCGGCGGCAGTAATTGTAATACCTCTTTCGCGTTCTTGTTCCATCCAGTCGGTTACAGTATCACCTTCATGAACTTCACCGATCTTATGTGTCATTCCGGTGTAATACAAAATACGCTCTGAAGTTGTAGTTTTCCCAGCATCAATGTGAGCAATGACACCGAAGTTTCGCATACGTTCAAGTGGATAGTCGCGGTTCATGAAAATGTGGCTTATAAATTAAGCAATTATGTGATTAATAATTAAAGTAAATAAAAAAGCTCTTAGCTCTTTGATGACTGATACAATACAGGAAATAGAAGAAATAATCAATCGTTCTTGTGCTAACTTATGAAAATATTCATCTGAACAGCACGACTGCTATTCAAAACATAAGAAAGCATTGCTACGCCAAGTTCGGTGAAGACATAAGGCAATTTTCTTGCGCCTCCCCAACTTGAAGTTCCAAATTGGAACATCAAGTTCTTGAATTCTTCTAAACTTAATTGAATCATGAAATCTTCAGGAAATCTTTCCAAATTTATTTTTACAGCTTTGTTCAAATCCCTAGTACTTACCATGTATAATTCAGCTAGATCCTTATCCAAAATCACTTTTTGTTCACGAATAAGATGGATTCTCCTTTCTATAAATTCTGGGGTATCAAACAAAAACACCCAGTCAATATTGACTGGGTGTTTTTGTTTCGACATGATTTCGACTTGGTCGATTCTGGTGTCTCACTCGATCCCTCTACAGGCTCGGGATAATTTTTGCTTTGCAAAAATTACCATGCAAAGTGAGCGAAAGCCTTGTTGGCCTCTGCCATCTTGTGAACATTCTCACGTTTCTTGACTGCTTCACCTTCATTCTTTGAAGCGGCGATTATTTCATCTGCTAGTTTGAGATGAATAGGTGCACCCTTTTTGTTACGAGCAGCTTCGATAATCCATTTCATCGATAGAGCTTGCTTTCGTTCTGGGCGAACTTCACGAGGAACCTGATAGTTTGCACCACCGACTCGACGAGAACGAACTTCCATAGCGGGAGTAGTGTTCTTTAGAGCAGTCTCAAAAATTTCCAAAGGATTTTCAACTTTAGCTTTCTCCTTGATTGCATTCATACAATCGAACACAATACCTCGAGCAATATTTTTCTTACCTGATTCCATTATGTAATTTGTGAATTTTGACAATTTCAAAGAAGCGTAATTTACATCTGGCTTTAGTACACGCTTTATATTTAATTTACGTCGCATAGTATTATATTAGGAGATTAAGCTTTTACTGCCTTTGGCCTCTTGTTGCCATATTGACTTCGACCTTTTCTTCGAGCTTCGACACCTGCACAGTCTAGTACACCACGCACTACTGAATAGCGAAGACCTACATCTTTCACACGACCACCTCGTAGCAATACTACTGAGTGTTCCTGTAAATTGTGTCCCATTCCTGGAACATAGGCTGTAACTTCAACACCATTTGTTAGACGTACACGAGCGATCTTACGAATAGCTGAGTTTGGTTTCTTTGGAGTCTTGGTTGTAACCTTGACGCAAACACCACGTTTGAATGGTGACGGGAAAAAACTTGGACGATTCTGAATCGAATTGAAAGTACGAGTCAAAGCAATGGACTTAGACTTATGCTTGAAACGCTTTCTTGATGACTTAGTTAATTGACTGATTGTTGGCATGTTTGATTAATATTTTAATAATAAGATATGAAAGACTTGCTTTCTGCAAATCATCCAACCGTAGCAAACTGAATTCTTCACCGCTTTTGGTTTGAGTTTTCAATCAAAATGACTGAATTACCGAAGCGATTACTCATTTTGCCTTTGATAATGTACGATCTCTAATAAAGAGACAGTGGGTTTAAATTAGCACAGGAATTAGAAAAGGGCAATAATTGGATAAGTAACCCCTCACAGGGTTTATTATCGGCGTAAATTTCAATATTTCTACATCACTCCACAAAAGTGGGAAAATCACCACTCCAATAGTGAGAAAGTTTTTTCAACGAACTTCCAGGTTGTGGATATATGCCAGAACTCAGGCGCTTATACAAACCATAGGGGTCTACTCGAAATGTAGTATTTTGGTTTTTATCGACCAAATGAAGTTCAAAGTGTAGTTGATTTATACCTTTTGTATTTCCTGTTTTACCTGCATAACCAATCAATTTACCAGCTTTGATAGAAATTCCTTTACTTGAATCGAAATCCGAATTTAAAAAAGGAATTGATTTTGGAATATTTTCTAAATGAGAATAAAGGGTATTGAAACCTTTACCAAAATCATCTCTCTTCCTGATCACCACAAACTTTCCCCAAGTCTTACCGAAACCTTGAAATACGATACCATCGTGAGCAGAATACACTGGAAAACTCAAAAACTTACCTTGATCATTTTGGACATAATCTATTGCCCAATGTAAATCACCGACCTTATCTCCTAAATTTCCATCATAAGCCTCGAAACCTTCCGCAATTGTCACTTCTGGACTTAATAAAGAAAAAGGATAATTGACTAAAAGAGATTCAGTAGTTTTCGGCTTTGTAAGAATCTTTGAAATATTAGCCAGAAGTTGATCGCGATCGACGATATCTACCGATAATTGATCCTCATTATAAAAACTTATAATAGTAAAAAATAATAGTAAGGTAGTTAAAACAAAAGTAAGCTTTAGATATTTCATTAAAATAAAAAATTAATCACATCCCCACCCCAGTAAAAAGACTAAAAGCAAATGAGACGATTGGCGAGATAATGCCCCACAAAAAGAATACTACTATTAGAATAAAGACTGGGGCGTAAGTTTCGAGTGTCATTCGGATTTTTCCATACTGATTCGGTAACCAAGCAAATAGAAGTTTCGAGCCATCGAGAGGTGGGAGTGGTATTAGATTGAAAATAGCCAGAACAAGGTTGATTATTACAATATATGAACAAATCTCCAAAAATCGGGTCATCTCGAGCGGATTTATAAAAGTAAAACGAATAATCATCCCGAAGACAAAAGCGATAACTAGGTTTGAAGCTGGTCCAGCAAGAGCAATAAGGAATTCACCCTGTCTCTTGTTTTTGAGATTGTAAGGATTATAGATAACGGGCTTTGCCCAACCAAAGGTAAAACCTGATAAAGAAGTAATGAGCGGAACAATAATAGAACCGACAGGATCTACATGTTTTATTGGATTCAAAGTCAGCCTCCCTTGTAACCGAGCTGTAGGATCGCCAAGCCAGTCAGCCATGAAGCCGTGAGCCACCTCATGAACTATGACTGAAAAGATCAATATGATTATAGAAAGTATAGTTAACATAATTTAATAGCTATCGCTTGAATATATTTGTACTCCATGTTAGCATATCATTCTAATACTTTTATGGCCAAAATCTGTGCAATAACAAAAAGAGGTTCAATTGTCGGTGGTCGTTATTCCAATGCTACTCGTGCTACACAGTTTAATCCTTGTGGTGCTATTCGTAAATACCCAAATCTTCAGAAGAAGCGGATTTTCGTTCCAGAACTAAAGAGATCTTTTGTTCTCAACATTTCTACTCGTGCTCTACGTACTATCGAAAAGAATGGTGCTTTTGCAACACTCAAGAAAGCGGGAATAATTTAAGATCTAGATAAATTTTAATTGCAAATGAAAGACTGCGCTGATGAGTGCAGTTTTTTTGTTAATAGTTATCAATACTAATTTTCATAACTAATTGAAACCTTATTACCATCGGATGTAATTTTCACCGTTCCCTTTTCTCTTATATTAAACTTACTTTCTGAACTTAAATAAGAAAGTGGATCAACTATTTCTTTTTTCTTTTTGGAAGTGTTTGTAATTTTAATAGGTTTTGCGGGTGCGTTTGAAATCTTTTGTGAATAAATTATATTTTTAGGATGAAATCTTTCTATTAATTCAGAAGAAATATTCGCTGGCACAACACTTTGAGAAAAGATCAGAGCGTCAACCTCAAATAAACTCTGAGTTGAAGTTGCAATATATTTTTGCACTTTTTTTGTAGCATTACCAAGAAATGAAAAATTATTCGAACCATTTGAAATAGAAAACAACAGTTCTGGAGCACTAGATTTGGAATACAAGAATTCCGTGGGCTTTGCTGGGAAACGTATATTTAGCTTGGTTTTATTATCAAAATTGATCATCTGATCTGCCGATAATTCATCAGTTTTAATTTGTTTTTCTGTTAAAGTTTTCAGAAATGTGGCATAAATTTGATCGGTCGAACTAGCTAAACCTAAATTTTCCAAAGTAAATTTCGGAATAAATACCAAATCTACTTTGTATCTTTCTATAATATCGATCAAGCCTGAGACATTTTTACCTTGACTATTCGTCGCAATGACAATATCGATGCGTCTTGAATAGAAAGGAATTGTTTCTGAAATCTTCCTAACTATTTCTGAATTTGATCCACCATCTATAAGAATCCGTTTGTCTTCTGGAGTTCTAATGAACATCGAGCGTCCGCTGGTTAGATTGAAAATGTAAATTTCTAATAAAGGTAACCGATGTTCTTCTTTCCAAACATAGCCTCCGAGCCCACTTGCAAGAGCGGTAGCTCCAGCAACTATTAATATTGGTTTTATAAGATGTTTTTTATTCATCCAATAAGTGTACAGATAGGAGATAAAATCCTGATAAAAAAAGGTTCAAGAAGTAATGAAGATTTTTTCTGTCTGAGGGTAACCCTAGCCTATTGGCTAGGGTTACCC